>Ga0209554_1000533_pt1 | contig 31828 bp, 32 predicted proteins | sample MarorgKNORR_S2LV_5_FD_188221 | JGI IMG/M metagenome (GOLD analysis project Ga0209554, IMG submission 188221) | Marine microbial communities from the Southern Atlantic Ocean, analyzing organic carbon cycling - Bottom_A/KNORR_S2/LV (SPAdes) (version 2) | ecosystem: Environmental > Aquatic > Marine... | reverse complement strand
GTCCCCTTCCCTCAAATCTAATATTGCTATAGGATATGTTGACAAAGAGAATATGAAACTAGGAACAATAATTCTTGCAGAAATTTATCACCCGGAAGAACTAGAATATAGAAAAATCTGGGCAAAATGCAAAGTTGTTAAAAAAAAGTTTATAAATCTCGAAAGAAAAAATGCTGTTCCAGCTTTTATATAAAGTATTATGTAAAATTATTAATTCGTAAGAGAAATAGTAACTGCTGGTGGTAACATATATATTCCACAGTTACCACTACCATCACCTGCATGTCCTAATTTATTTGTTACATCAAATGACATTGTGAATTTAGGGGCACTGGTTGCTGTAGGTGTATAGGAAGAAGACAAGGCTCCTATCCAGGTAAAGGTTGATGCACCGTTAGTTTTAGTAATTCCATTAGTTGTATAGCTTGCGTCCAAATCTCCATAAAAAGAGCCATTATCAGCATCAAGTCTATTAGGAACAGTCCAAGACATATCTGCAGTAGTCGTTGAATTAGAGCCGGCTTGTATTGCTGGCGATGTATGTGAAGAAGCTGTTGAAGGGGAAGCTACTGTAACACAATAATTTTCAGAAATGCTATTGGTATTATCATCAGTTATGTATCCAGCAACAGTAAATGTTGTACCGATTGTTGCTCGAACATGTGTATAGGTTGTTCCAACTTCAAGTGCAAAACTAGAAATATAACTGCCAACGTCCGCTCCCGCTGTAGCTGATGCAATATCAAAGTCTTGATTCTTTTCTCCTAAAAGAGTTGTAGTAGTACAAGCCGATGAGGTACATAATTCAAATTTTTTCATTGATGTTACATATTTAGTTGGGGTTGCTAAAACTTCACCTGCAATAACAGGATTAATAAAAAAGAAATTTACCAATAATACACAAAATAATAATTTAATTAATTTCATTATTATGTTCCTCTCGCTATTGTAACGGTGCCTGTCACAGTTTTAACGATTCTGTTCTGTCTTCGAACTTTCTCGTATACCTCGCCGCTCATATCCTGATAATCAAACATTTTATCAGAAATGTACATCCCTGAATTTCTTTCGGGGCCTGCCCCAAAAGCTTTACTAAACGTTATCTTTGCTGTCCCTTTATAATCACTTAATCTATCATTATCTTCTGCTCCAATCTCAATTTCCAAAGCTGCTGTTAGACGGACTCTCAGACTTATTTTGTTCCCTGATTTAACATCATAATCCACCCCATCCCACTCGTATCCCTGAAAAAATAATTTTGAAGATGGCATGTAGGGAACCTGAATACCGATTTCAACATCCACACCATCCATTGCACGCTCGGTGGTAGTGCCAACAGTTTTGTCTCCTGACAAACGTTGATAATAATTTGAATTTAATTCAATGGCAGAAGATTTTATTTCCAACCCCACGCTAGCCCGTTGATGGTTTTTGGGGAACTCATGATCATAAAATAAATTAAATCCTCGTACCCATTTATTATCAGAAGATAAATTCCTATATATAAAACCAGTATTTAGTGTTTGTCTGTCGTTATGATCTGAAAAATTAGTCTGGTTTAACCAATAGGTTCTCAACTTTTCATTCTCACTCAAGGATGAAATAATAGAGGCTCTAACGTCACTTTGAAAATTTTGACTTTTAGTTTCTATTTCAAGTTCCGCTTTCTTAATCCCATTAAATGAAGTTAATTTGCCAAAAGTGTCCGACACACTATCAGTTACCGCTGAGGCGGCTTTGTTAATTAATGTATTTTTGTCACCTAATTCTTCTGCAAATAACAGTGAAGGAATGAGAGCTATAAGTAGGGAGAGCCTAAAAAATTTTCGAATTTTGAATAATAATTTCATTTACTCGGTATCTATAACATACAAAATCAGTACATTCATAAAAAATTTATTCACCAAAAACTAGGAATTTTGAAAGAAAATCTTTTATTATTTATTACTAAATAACAAAACAGTCATATAATATGGACATTCGATTAAAAAAAGTATTAAATTTTTAACAGAATGAAAAAACTAACTTTAACTTTTATTACAACCGTTTTTTGTATTCCTCTTATATTTATAACAACAACAGTATTGTCTGGTGGACATGAAGCTACCAAACTTATTAAGGATTTTTTTATAAGTACATTCGCGCTCTAATGGACTTTAAACTTTCTGAAGAACAAAATCTTTTAATTAAAAGCACAAAATCCTTTGTTAAAAATGAGCTCATGCAACATGAAGGGCTTTTAGAAAAAACAGACAATCTTCCCAAAGAACTCTATCAGGAAATCAAAAAGAAAAGTCAAGAACTTGGTCTTTATGCCTGCAACATGCCTACCGAATATGGCGGGGGTGGCTTAAATGCGTTTGACCTTACTCTTATTGAAAAAGAATTGGGTCATACTTCTCTTGCTCTTGCAGAAATTGCATGGCGTCCGCAGAACATTCTAATGGCATGTACTGGAAAATTAATTGACGAATATTTAAAACCAGCCACCACTGGAGAACGCAAAGATTGCATTGCCATGACTGAACCAGAGGCCGGTTCCGATTTGCGTGGCATGAAAACAAATGCCGTTCAAAGTGGTGATGACTGGACCATTAATGGTACCAAACACTTTATTTCTAATGCGCATATCTCTGATTTTGTTGTTCTCTTTACTTCCACAGGAAAAGATGAGAAAGGAAGAAATCTACTTTCGTGTTTTTTAGTTGACCTCGATCTGCCCGGCGTGGAAGTTGCCAAGGGGTATGATTGTGTGTCGCACAGAGGATATGTAAATAATATTATTCATTTTAATGATTGTAAAATTCCAGCTGCAAATATCTTGGGTGAAAAAGATAAGGGATTTGAATTAATGAATACATGGCTTGAGGCAACTCGTCTCACTGTTTCAGCAACTTCAGTTGCAAGAGCACAACGCGCTTTTGATATAGCGCTTGATTGGTCAGCTAATCGAAAACAGTTCGGAAAAGTCATTGGAAAATTTCAGGGTGTTTCTTTTAAACTTGCTGATATGGCTACAGAGATAAAACTTGCTAACTTGATATTAATGGAATCAGCGTGGAAAATTGATCAGGGAACATTGACATCACAAGACGCAGCAATGGCAAAATTATTTTGTACGGAAATGGTTGGTCGTGTGTCCGATGAAGCAATTCAGATTTGTGGGGGAATGGGTTTGATGTCAGATATTCCACTTGAAAGAATATGGCGTGATGCAAGAATTGAAAGAATTTGGGAAGGCACAAGTGAAATTCAGCGCCATATTATTTCTCGCTCTTTGTTAAGACCTCTTGGAGCTTAATTATTCGTGAATTTAAAAAAACTTTTCCAACCTAAAAGTTTGGCTGTTGTCGGGGGATATTGGACTGATTTTGTTTTACAAGGAAATCATAAGTTAGGATTTAAAGGCCCGATATGGCACATTAACCCAACTAGAACCAGTAATAAAAAGAATAAATACTTTAGAAATTTTAAGGATCTACCGGGTATTCCTGACTGTGTTTACATTGCTGTATCAAGGGATTTAACAGTAAATGTCATCAAAGATTTTTCTTCCTTGGGAACTGGTGGGGCTGTGTGTTTAGCTTCAAGGTTTTCAGAAACTGGTTCTAAAAAAGGTTTGTTAAGAACAAAGGAGTTAATAAAGAACTCAGGTGCAATGCCTTTCCTGGGACCCAACTGCTATGGATTTATAAATTATCTTGATAGGGTATCTGTATGGTCCGATCAAATTGCGGGCAATCCAACCAAAAGTGGTATTGCCTTAATCTGTCAAAGCGGGACAATTGGAAATACAATTAGTTTTAATCATAGATCGCTACCAATTGGATACATAATATCTGTAGGCAATCAGACATGCGTAACAATAGAAGATGTAATTGAATATGTTTTAAATGATAAAAGAGTCACGGCTATTGGAATTTACGCTGAGGGTTTTACTAATGTGGAATTACTCATTAAAGTTTTGGAAAATGCCAAACAAAAAAAAGTTCCGGTGGCTATTGTTAAAGTTGGACGATCAAAAATTTCTGCCAAAACAATCAAGAGTCACACTGGTTCACTCAGTGGAAAAGAAGATTTTTATGATGCCTTATTTAATCAACTAGGCGTAGCAAGATGCAATACATTGTCAGAGTTATGCGAAACTCTAAAAATATTTCATACAGTTGGTTCATTAAAGGGAAATAAAATTGCAATTATGGGACCTTCTGGAGGGGATATGGCCATGTTGGGTGACTTATCTGAAGGACTGGCTATTAATTATTCGCCTATACCTAAAAAAATAATCAAAAATTTAAAAAAAGTTAATCACAAGGGTGTTATTATTTCAAACCCGTTTGATCTACAGACATACAATTGGAATGATCCAGTGTCATTAAAAAAAACTTTTGACTTGATATTTAAAGCGAATTTTAATCTTGTAGGTTTAATGCTTGATTTTCCTAATATCAATGAATGCGATATTGCTGAATGGGAAGCGATAGTAGATAAATTTCTATTATCAGCCAGAGAAAAAAACACATTTGCTGTAATTATTGCCTCGCTTCCTGAAACTTTGCCAAAACATATTCGTAATAAATGTTTAAAATCAGGTGTCGTGCCTTTGCAAGGATTAAAGGAATCCTTATATGCTATCCACTCTTCAATTTTAACTGGTCAAGCTTGGTCCAAGTATAATAAATTAAAAGTTTATAAATCAAATAACAAAACTAATGCTTCAATAAAAACTTACTCTGAATATCAATCAAAAAAAATACTGAAAAAGAATGGAATTAAGATTCCTAAATCTATTTTATCTAATCCTGACAGAGCTTTTGCAGATTCCAAAAAAATTGGTTTTCCTGTTGTTTTAAAAATAAACTCAAAACAAATTTTCCATAAATCTGAAATCAAAGGCGTTTTCACAAATATTAAATCAGAAACTGAAGTTAAAAAAAGTCTTAAATATTTATCAAAATTAGGGAATGAGATCCTCATAGAAAAAATGATTCAAGATCAGGTAGTTGAAATGATAATAGGTATTAAAGTTGATGATCTCTTTGGCCCTGTAATAATAATTGGATCAGGTGGAATTTACACAGAATTAATGAATGACAGTATTACTCTTTTACTTCCTTTAACAAAATCTACTATTTTAAAGGCAATTAATAGCCTAAAAATTAGTAAACTATTAAAAGGTTATAGAGGCAATTCTCAAGCAGATATTGAAGAGCTTGTTCAAACAATTATGAAACTTGGGACTTTTGCTGAAAAAAATGCTTCTCGTTTAATTGAAATGGATATTAATCCTTTAATAGTTAGAACTAAGGGGAAAGGAGTCGTTGCTGCAGACGCACTGATACATTATTTAGAAGATATAAAATAACTATGAGTAATCCAATAAAAATAAAAAAAGATGGTCCAATATTAGAAGTTACAATTGACAGGCCGAAGGCAAACGCAATCGATAGCAAAACAAGCATTATTTTAGGGGATGTCTTCGCGAATTTTCGTGATGACGATAATCTACGTGTAGCAATATTAACAGGAGCTGGTGAAAAATTTTTTTCTGCTGGATGGGATCTTAAGGCAGTTAGTGAAGGTGAAGCTGCCGATGCGGATTATGGGGTTGGTGGTTTTGGTGGACTGCAAGAATTACCTCAAATGAATAAACCGATTATTGGGGCAATTAATGGCATTGCTTGCGGAGGTGGTCTTGAAATCATGATTTCAACCGATATCATTGTTGCGGCCGAACATGCAACCTTTGCGCTACCTGAAATTAATGTTGGTGTCATTGCAGATGCCGCCACCATTAAACTGCGTCGACGCATTCCTTATCATGTAGCGGTAGAATTTCTCATGACAGGCCGTTGGATGGACGTTAAAGAGGCAAAACATTGGGGCTTAATAAATGAAATTGTTCCCAGCAAAGATTTACTAAAAAGAGCAAGAGAAATTGCAAACAATATTGCTAAAGGGCCCAATTTAATTTACTCATCAATCAAAGAAGTTTTGCGTGAGACAGAAAATGTAGATGAGCAACCAGCTTTTCAAACTTTACGCTCGTTAGAATCTGTAAAAAAAGTTTATGGCAGTAAAGATCTAGTAGAAGGCGCAACGTCTTTTGTTAAAAAAAGTTCACCAAAATGGAAAGGTGAATAATTTTTTTTTAATTAATTAAAAAAACTAACAAATTCCCCTATTTTCATTGAATGCATATTCAGCAAATGATACATTTGGTCAATGAAAAATGATTACATAAGCGAAATACATGAAAAAGATAAACTTGTTCTGCATCCCTATGAAGACCTCAAAGATAGGGGGACTTACAACAGAAAATTAATCGTCAAGTCAGACAACATTTACTTATACGATGAAAATGGTAAACGCTACATTGATGGTCCTGGAGGCATGTGGTGTAATAATATCGGTCATGGAAATAAAGAAATTGCGGAGGCTATTAAAAATCAAATTGAAACCATGGATTACTGTAGTCCTTTTTCAGAATCATCCGAAAAAGCAGCTGAATTAGCTTCTGTCTTATCAGAGCTATCACCTGGTGATTTAAATACAGTATTTTTTACCCCCGATGGTTCCTCTGCCAATGAAACAGCATTGCGCTTTATGATGCTTTATAACAACATTTTAGGAAGGCCGGAGAAAAAACATATTATTTCTCGAGATCAAGCCTATCACGGAAGCACATACTTAACGGCATCAATAACTGGAAAAGATAGGGAAAAAAATAATTTTGATTTTGAATCTACTTTTATTCATCATGTTGGTTCCCCAAATCCCTATAGGAGAAAAGATAATCAAACAGTTGATGATTTTTGTGATGAAAAAGTAAAAGAGTTTGAAGATAAAATATTAGAAATAGGTCCAAATAAAGTTGCAGCATACATTGCAGAACCTGTTCTTGCATCTGGTGGTTGCATTGTTCCTCCGAAAAACTATATTAAACGTTTTTGGGAAATATGTAAAAAACATGACATTCTGTACATTTCTGACGAAGTAGTTACAGGATTTGGAAGACTTGGACATTTCTTTTGCTCGCAAGAAGAATTTGGCATTATTCCGGATATTATAACTTCTGCAAAAGGAATTACTTCAGGATATATCCCTCTAGGAGCCGTTTTAATTTCAGATAGATTAATGAAAAGTATAAGCAAGGATTCCTCTTTATTCATTCATGGTTTTACATATTCGGGTCATCCAGTATCGTGTGCTGCTGCTTTAAAGAACATTGAAATTATTAAACGTGATAAAATTCTTGATCATGTTAAAAATATTGCGCCCTATTTTCATCAAAAGCTAAAAACATTATACGAAATACCCATTGTTGGGGACGTGCGTGGCATGGGACTCATGGCTGGGATTGAATGTGTTATTGATAAAGATAGCAAAAATCCGCTAATATTAGATCAGGCAATAGCTTCGCGCATAGATGAAGAATCACTTAAACTAGGTTTAATAATTCGACCTATTTATCATATTTGTGTTTTATCCCCTGCTCTTATAATTCAAAAAGAACAAGTAGATGATTTAGTTGACAAGTTATACCAGGCGATTTCCAACGCTACGAAAAAATTAGAAAAAGAAGGTTTGTGGTCGGGCTAGCTATATATGCTATCTAAAATAAGTAGTTATGTAAATTTTAAAAGCATAAACTCTAGTGTAAAATATTTATCAATCTCAGCCTTATTCACGGGAATAGCACTGGGGTATTTTTTTACACTAATAGTTATTCTGGCAAAATACAAAGGTTATACCGAAGGCACTATCGGCATAATTGCTGCCTGTTTTTCTTTGGGGTTAATTTCTGCTGGTTTTATTGTTTCAAACATCTTGGATAAAATTGGTTTGTATAAAACAATGTCACTTGCAATCCTTATACAAACTATTTGTGTGATACTAATGTTCAGTTTTTTTAATCCTCTGAATCTAGCAATTAATCATTTTATAATGGGCGTTTTTGGAGGAATGATTTGGATGACAATGGACACATGGGTCAATCTTGTTTCAGATAATAATAACAGAGGTAAAGCTATCGGTTTTTATAATTCAGCAATTACAATTGGTTTTGCTATGGGCCCATTATTTGTTGGTTTTTTTGGTGTAAAAGGAATTATACCTATCACCCTAGCAATCAGTCTGATGTTTATACGTTCACCAATATTAATTTTGATTAAAAAACAAGTTGAAAATGTACAAATACCTAAGCTTGATAAAAAAATAAATTTTTCTTTTATTAAAATAGCCCCTTTTATTTTCATAGCAATTTTTATTGGAGGAATTAATGATGCTAGTTTTGGAGCACTATTCCCAGCTTTCATGATTAATGAATTTTTTTCAGATAAGGAAATTGGTTATTTATTTTTTATAGGACTGTTTGCCGGTGTAATCTCTCAACCTTTTATTGGAGCCTTAGCGGACAAAATAAATAAGAGAAATTTTATCATCTTGCTGTTATCTATGCATTTAGTTTGGCCAATTTTGTTAAATAATACTTCAATTATATGGATCGCTGTAATAATTTTTGGAATTGCAAGTGTTAGTTTATATACTGTAACTTTAGCTTATCTTGGAGAGCGCGTGAATGTAGCTGAACTTTCCATAGCTACTTCTGTATTTATAATTGTATTTGAATCAGGTGAGTTTTTTGGACCAATTATTGTTGGTTCATCTATGGATTATTTTGGCAACATAGGCTTTATTTATTCATTGATTTCATTTACATTTTTATCATTATTGTTTGGACTAATAAGAACCGTGTATATAAAAAATAAAAATGGAATTTGAAATTATAAAAGCAAACGTCAATCACATTAAGCAAGTAGGAGAATTATTTGATCTGTACAGGCAGTTTTATAAATATGTTTCGAATATTAATGAATCAACTGATTATATCAGCGAGCGCATGAAAAATAATGAATCAATAATTTTTATTGCGACAAACAAACAAAAAGAGGTAATGGGCTTTGTGCAATTGTACGAAACATTTGGCTCATTACATTTAGGAAAAATTATCATCTTATACGACCTCTTTGTCAAAAAGGAATTCAGGAAATATGGAATTGGCATTAAATTAATGAAAAAATCAGAAGAATATGCCAAATCTATTGGCGCAAAAGGAATTGAACTGTCTACTGCAAAAGATAATTTGACCGCACAATCATTGTATGAAAAAATTGGTTATATCAGAGACAATGAGTTTTATTCCTATAGTTTTGAGTTATAAATAAGTATGAAAACAGTAAAATTCACACAAATGAGTGAAGGTGACAAGGAGGATTATAAACTTCTTGCTAATTTTGAAGATGAATTCATAGAAGGCACTGCCGAAAGAGTCATACGTGTGCTTAAAGGATTAGATTCTTCATTGGGCGGTTATAAAGTATCTAGACTTGAACATTCCCTGCAAGCAGCTTCAAGAGCAATGAGAGAGAATGCAGAAGAAGAAATGGTAGTAGCTGCATTATTGCATGATATCGGTGATGAAATTGCCCCCTTAAATCACTCTGAGCTTGCTGCTTCGGTATTAAAACCTTTTGTAAGTGAAAAAACCCGCTGGATTGTCGAAAAGCACGGTTTATTTCAGACCTATTACTACAATCACCATTATGGCAAAGATCACAATCTTCGTGACCAATTCAAAGGACATGAATTTTATGAAGATACGATAAATTTTTGTCACAGATGGGATCAGTCTTCTTTTGATCCCAATTATGATACAATCTCACTTACTGATTTTATTCCATTAGTTGGAAAAATTTTTAACAGAGTTCCTTATCGGAATTTATAATTATTTTTTTAATTTTTTAATTAAATGCAATTCACCAGGTTCAAACTGCGGTGCATTTTCTTTAATAAATTTATCAATCAAGGCCAATTTCTCATCTTCAAATTCGGCTACTTTTCTCTTATCTAAATCAACATAAAGAGAGCAGACTTCAGTAGTTGATGCTAAATATTTTTTCTCTTTCTGTATCATTTGTAATTTGTACACTAAGCGTTTTTTATCGCGATCAAGAAAAAGTAAATTTAGATCTACTTCATCGCCAACTTTTACTTCCATGTCATAAGTGGTATGTGACTCAACGGCAAAAGTAGTTCTTTTTTGATTAATAGCTGACTCTTCTCCAATATTAAAATTCTCCAACAAAGTTTCCCAGGCGCCATCGAATAAATAAATATAAAAAGCTAAGTTCATGTGACCATTATAATCTGCCCACTCAGATTTCACTCTTCCAGTTTTCAAAAAAATACTCACTTGTTCCCCTATTAAAAATAAGATACTACAAAAAACAAAAATGAACAATAACGTAATAATTTCTTGTGCCGTTACTGGCGCTGGTGATACTGCGGGTAAACATCCAGACTTACCGATTACTCCAAAACAGATTGCTGGGGCTGCCATAGAAGCCGCTAAGGCTGGTGCGGCGGTAGCGCATGTTCATGTTAGAGAGCCGGATGGAAAACCAAGTAGGAAATTAGAATACTACAAAGAAGTTACCGATAGAATTAGATCAAGTGGTACCGATGTTGTAATCAACTTTACGACAGGAATGGGGGGTGATTTTGAAATAGGCGAAGGGAAAGATCCCTTAAACCCTATTGGTCCAAATACAGACATGATACACGTTTTGGATCGACTAGAGCATATAGAAGAATTATTGCCCGAATTGTGCACTCTAGATTGCGGCTCGCTAAATTTCGGAGATACAAATATGATGTTTGTCCATACCCCTATACAACTTAGGGCTGCTGCTAAAAAAATGCAGGAGCTTGGAGTTAAACCTGAAATGGAAGCTTTTGAAATGGGTCATTTGTGGTTTGCAAATCAGTTATATAAAGAAGGGTTAATTGATGACCCTCCTTTGTATCAGATTTGTTTAGGTATTCCTTGGGGTTCGCCAGCTGATACAAATTCAATGAAAGCAATGGCTGACATGATTCCGGATGAGGGAATGTGGGCTGGTTTTGGCATTGGTCGTACGCAAATGCCTATGGTGGCACAAGCTGTAATATTAGGCGGCAATGTTCGTGTAGGTCTTGAAGATAATCTGCATCTTGAAAAAGGTGTGTTTGCCTCTAATGCCCAGCTAGTTGAAAAAGCTGCAAGAATTGTTGGTGATCTTGGTGCAAAAATCTTAACACCTGAAGAAGCTAGACAAAAACTAAAATTAAAAAAACATTTTTAAAATATTTCTGTGACCGCCTCTATTAAAAGAATTGCTGTAATAGGCACAGGGGTTATAGGTTCCGGATGGATCATTAGATTTTTAGCAAATAAAAAAACTGTCTATGTTTTTGATCCAAACAAGGAACAAAAAAAATTTATGTTAAATGAGATAACTAGAACGCAAAGATCTGTTAAAAAATTTTATAAAATTAATTCCATCAACAGAAAAAATTTAATTTTTGCAAAGTCAATCGAAGAAGCCGTCAAAGATGCTGACCTAATTCAAGAAAATGTTCCTGAAAATGAATCTATTAAAATGAAGGTTGTAAGAGAGATAAGCAAACATGGAAATAAAAAAACAATTATTGCTTCAAGTTCATCGGGATTGCTTCCATCAAATATTCAAACTGCTTGCAAAAATCCGGAGCGTTTTATTATCGCTCATCCTTTCAACCCTGTTTATATATTGCCACTTGTGGAGTTAGTGAAAGGCAAAAAAACAACTAACTTATATATAAAAAAGGCAAGTAAATTTTATCAATCTATTGGAATGTACCCTCTGATTCTTAAAAAAGAAATAGCGGGATATCTCTCTGATCGATTACAAGAATCAATGTGGCGCGAAGCACTGCATATAATAAATGAAAACTATGCTTCAACAGAAGATTTAGATGAAGCGATCATTCATGGACCAGGTCTGAGATGGCCATTAATGGGATCATTTTTATCTTTTCATTTAGCGGGTGGAAAAATGGGTATGAAACATATGCTTGAGCAATTTGGGCCTGCTCTTAAATTGCCATGGACGAAACTTAAGGCGCCTAAATTGACAAAACAACTAAGCAATAAGATAATTCAGGGTACTAAAAAACAATCAAAAGGGAAATCAATTAAACATTTGGCAAATATGCGAGATAATTTTCTAATAGATCTTTTAAAACTAAAAAATAAATATAGAATTAAATAGTGACAGAACTATCAAGATATATAGCCCTTAAAGAATACATACCCTTGGGAAAACCTAATATCTCCCAATTTGAATTAAAGGAAAAAAAAATTTCTTTAGATAATGATGATGATGTTATGATCCAAAATCAATGGGTTTCAGTTGATCCCTACATGAGGGCACGAATGACTGAAAGAAAAAATTATAAACCTCCTTTTGAAATAGGCAAACCAATGGAAGGCTCATGCATAGGACATGTTATTGATAGCAAATCCAAAGAATTGCAAAAGGGCGATATCGTTTTAAGTGAGTATGGATGGAGAGATAAATTTGTAACAAATTACATCAACTTAAAAAAAATTAACCCAATTAATGTTCCAAATCAAACATACCTTGGACCACTCGGCTTTACTGGTCATACTGCATATATTGGTTTATTTAGAATAGGTAAGCTGAAAAAAAATCAAACCGTGCTCGTATCTTCTGCTGGGGGTAGCGTTGGTTCAACTGTTTGCCAAATTGCGAAAATCATGGGTTGCAAAGTTATTGCAAGCACAGGCAATGACGAAAAGGTTGAATGGTTAAAAAATGAATTGAGCGTTGATCATGCTTTTAATTATAACAAAGTTGATAATCTGGTTTTACATCTAAAATCTTTATCTCCTGAAGGATATGATCTCTATTTTGACAATGTTGGGGGTGAGTTTTTAGAAGCTGCTATCTTTAGAATGAAAAATTATGGAAGAATAGTTATTTGTGGTCGTATATCACAAATGAATGCAACTTCTCCTGGTGAAGGCTTAAAAAATATGGCTCATGTATTGGTGAAACGTTTAACAATCAAAGGCTTTTTAATATTTGATCATGGTGATGATTATGAAGATTTTGAAAATGATATGAAACAATGGATTACAAATAAACAAATGAAATGGAGGGAAACAGTTGTAGAGGGATTGGAAAATGCACCTCAAGCATTCATTGATCTGCTTGATGGAAAAAATATTGGCAAAATGATAGTTAAAATTTAAATCGTTACGTAAGGTGAAGTTCCTCTGTAACTAATATCTAGTTTTAATTCCTTATCAATTGGTGGAAAAGCTCTTTGCTGACAATCCTCTCTTGGACAAATTCTACAAGAAACTCCAATCGGTGTTTCTAATTTTTTATTTTGTAAATCCATACCTTCAGAATAAGTTAATTCCTTCGCATATTGTATATCGCAGCCCAATCCTATCGAAACAAAACTTTTTGGCATACCGTGTTTTTCAACTCCTTTTTCAAAAGCTCTGGCAATACAAAAATACGTTCTGCCATCTGGCATTTTTGATATTTGTGGATGTATTCTACCAGGATTTAAAAAAGCTATATAGACATTCCATCTAGGACAAGATCCCCCATGACGAGGTATATGAATTCCAGATAAAGAAAATCTTTTTGATACATTGCCTGCAATATCTGTTTTAAGAAAATGAAATGGAACTCCTTCATTGCCCGGTCTTTGCAGATTGGTCAATCTATGAGTAACTTGTTCAAAGCTAGTAGCAAAATGATGCATTAGAATTTCAACGTCATATTTATTTTTTTTTGCACTTTGTAAAAATTCATCATATGGCATTAATAAAGCTGCTGCAAAATAATTGAATAAAGATATTTTTGATAAAGAAATAACTTCTTCAGAATAAATTTTATTATCTTCAATTATTCTATTAATTATTTCATGGGCATCAAAATACGCTACCTGATATGCAAGATGAAAATTTCTTGCTGAATATGTTAACATCTCAGATAAAAAAAGAATTTTATTATTTTCATCAAATTTTTTGATTGATTTTTCATCCTCTTCAGTGGAAACAACCTTAGTTTTAGTATTGTGTTCATTCAATAAATATTGGATTAAACTATGTCCAATTGTTCGATGCCCCTCCTCAAAGTAAATCTTATTTCTTATACTTTCGGCTTTTCTTTCTATGTTATCAAAGTAATTTTTATTTTCTTGCAGAAAATCCGATACAATTTCAACTGGTAATCGTGTTGATTTTCTCTCTTTTATTGAAGATTCAACTTCCATAACTTCCAAACGATTTTGCATATCTTCTCTAAGACTTTTATAAGAATCATTGAGAGTAAGCATTGCTTTAGCAATATTGGGATTACTACTTATAAACTCGGTAGTTTCGTGATTAGTTATGTCCAAATCTTCAAATAACTCATTACTTAATACTTCCATTACATCTGATAATATTCTTTTATTGCTTTCAAGGGTTAAATCCTTAAGCGATATCCCCAATTCATTGCCAATTTTAATAAGAAGAGGGACAGTTATTTTTCTTCTGCCGCTTTCTAATAAATTTAAATAACTAGCTGAAATACCTAAATTTTTAGACAATTCAGATTGAGACAAACCTTTTGAACGCCTCACTTTTCTTATTTTAGACCCAATATTTGTTAATTCACTCGGTTCCATATTTACAATATTTACAAAATTACATTTTTTACAATTCAAATATTTACATACTTTTCTTAAGAAATTCAATAAAAATTGCATAATGAAAACAATTAGTAAATAGTGTAAATGTAAAAGGAGATAAAAATGACAACACCATCAAGCCAAATGAAAATTAGTGGTACTCGATTAAAAACAAACGAATCAATGGTGGATAGTGTCAGAATTTTATCGGATATGACTCTAGAAGGGATATTGAAAAATCCTATAATCTAGACACTATAAGGGGAACTGAAGCCTATTACAGCGGTAGGTATGGTTGGACTTTAAGACGGTCTATCGATTAGTAAAAACAAATATGTATCTATTGCATAGCTAAATTCTTTTTTTACTGTGTGTACCTGCTTTTGAAAATATATATTATTAAAATAATTGGAGACTAAATAATGAGTTCTGCTGAAACTGCGCTAAATATCAACGATCAAAATTACATAAACACTTCCAACAGAGAAATAGATTCTAGGTGGAATAGCTTAGAGAGACTCTATTCTCCTCGGGATGTTCAAAAACTAAGAGGCACAGTAAATATTGAATATTCACTGGCTAGGCAAGGTGCGGAAAAATTATGGAAATATCTTAATGAAGATGATTTTGTGCAAACATTCGGAGTCCTAACAGGAAATCAAGCCGTACAACATGCAAAAGCAGGATTAAAAGCACTATACATATCTGGTTGGCAAGTTGTGCTGCCGATGCCAATACGTCAGGCAATACTTATCCTGATCAAAGCTTATACCCAGTTGATAGTGTGCCAACGCTTGTAAAAAGAATCAACTCTGCTCTTTTAAGGGCAGATCAAGTGGAAACTATGGAAAGATTTGAAAACAAAGGTGTGACATCTGACGATAGAATGCTTCCTATCCTAGCTGATGCGGAATCAGGATTTGGTGGACCCCTAAATGTATTCGAATTAATGAAAGCAATGATTGAGGCTGGTGCTGCTGGAGTTCATTTTGAGGATCAATTATCATCAGAGAAAAAATGTGGTCATATGGGCGGTAAAGTTTTGGTACCAACACAGACACAGATAAGAACTTTAAATTCAGCAAGGTTAGCCGCTGATGTAATGAATGTTCCTACCATAATTTTTGCTAGAACAGACGCTAATGCTGCGAATCTTATAACAAGTGATATTGATGAATACGATAAACCTTTTATCACTGGCGAAAGAACAATTGAAGGTTTCTATAAAACTCACCCAGGTCTAGATCAAGCAATTGCTCGCGGATTAGCTTACGCCCCCTACGCTGATTTAATATGGTGTGAAACGTCTAAACCGGATTTAGATGAAGCAAAAATATTTTCTGATGCGATACACAAAAAATATCCAGACCAATTTTTAGCCTATAATTGTTCCCCATCATTTAATTGGAAGAAAAATTTGGATAAAGACACTATGAAAAAATTCCAAAGTGAATTAGGAAAAATGGGATACAAATTTCAATTTATTACTTTAGCTGGTTTTCACTTAAATAATTATGCAACTTTCAAATTAGCCCAAGCTTATAAACAAGATGGAATGGCAGCTTATTCCGAATTACAAGAAGCTGAATTTGCTGCAGAAAAAGACGGTTACACAAGTACGAAACATCAAAGAGAAGCAGGAACTAGTTATTTTGATGCTGTATCTCAGGCTCTAACTCAGGGTAAGTCTTCAACAGTTGCCATGGCTGGATCAACGGAAGAGGATCAATTTTAATTAAACAATTTTTATTAATATATCTTTCACATTAATATTGTTAACAATACTGTCTTGAATATTTTTTATAATTCCTCTATTTCTCTTACTTAAAATACTTACTTGGCCATTAGCAACTAGTTATATATGGATGAGGGCAATATATGAGCGTGGAAACTTTCAATAATGAGTTAATTTCACTCCTAGAAGATCGATATTCTATCTCTGAATCAACAAGAAATAATCATGCAAGAGGGGAGGATATTTATGACCCAGTTTTGCCCTTAGGCGTTGCTTTTCCAAATACAACTGAAGAGGTTGCTCAAATTGTAAAAATTTGTAATGATCATTCCGTTCCAATTGTTCCTTTTGGAATGGGAACATCCCTGGAAGGGCATGTATTGGGAAATGAAAAAGGCATTACTGTCTCTTTAGAAAAAATGAATAAAATTATTGAATTAAACGTAAAAGATTTTGATTGTCGAGTAGAGGCTTATGTAACAAGGGATCAACTCGATGAACATTTAAGGGATCAAGGTGTTTTTTTTCCAATTGATCCTGGGGCAGAAGCTACACTTGCAGGAATGGCGGCCACTTCAGCTTCAGGAACTATGGGGGTGAGGTACGGAACTATGAGAACAATGGTTCTAGGTTTAACCGTCGTGCTTCCTAATGGTGATATTATTAAAACTGGAGGAAGGACCAAAAAAACATCTGCTGGATATAATCTAACTGGTCTGTTTGTTGGTTCTGAAGGTACTCTAGGCATTATTACGGAGGTACACCTTCGTTTAGTTCCTATACCAGAAAATATAATGAGCGCTGTTTGTCATTTTCCAAGTTTGGAATCCGCTGTTTCAACAGTTCAAGAAATTATTCAATACGGCATACCAATTGCTCGTATTGAACTTCTCAACGCTTATCAAATGGAAATTAGTATAAAATATTCAAAATTGGATCATTTGGAACCTAAGCCAACGCTTTTTTATGAATTCCATGGAACTGAAATAGCTAACAAAGAATCGGTAAGTCTTGTTGGGGATATTTCAAATAACAATGGTGGCAGTCAATTCAAATGGGCAGAAAATACTGAGGATAGAAACAAATTATGGAAAGCAAGACATGAGGTTTATTACTCAGTAAAAGCTTTACGTCCTAATACTAGAGTTTATACAACTGATGCATGTGTCCCTATTTCTCGATTAGCTGAATGCATTAAATTTACGGAAGAAAAAATAAAAGAATACGGACTACAAGCCCCTATTGTAGGTCATGCGGGTGATGGAAACTTTCACTGCACTGTTTTATATGACCCTAAAAATAAAGAAGAGCATAAAACAATTAGAGAATTCAGTAACGAGCTTATAAATAAAACTCTTGAACTTGATGGAACAGTTACTGGAGAACATGGAATTGGCATTAACAAAAAAGAATATTTAATAAAACAACACGAAGATAATATTCCTCTTATGCAATTGATCAAAAAAAATATTGACCCAAACAATATCATGAATCCAGGAAAGATATTTGATATAAACTAAAATAAAAATTATTCTTTATTTTTCTAATATCATTTTAATTATATTTTAGAAAAAAATTAGATAAACTTTCTGAAACTAGATTTGGCGCTTCTAAAAAATTTATCACAAATATAAAGTACTTACTATCGCAAAAACTTTTCATGTTCTATTTTTGTACATTTATTTTCTATAAAATTTATCCCTTCAGACTCAACAATTAATTTTGATTTAGGACTAATAATATCAAGTTGTAGCCATAAAGTTTTAGCTTTTTTATTAATTGTTTGTTTTGCTTTTGAAATGACTTCATCAGAAGTCCGGAAAACGTCAACTATATCAATATCATTTTGTATGTCCTCAATTTTATCGTAGACAGTTTCACCTAAAATTTTTCTTCCTGAAAAATTAGGGTTAATGGGAAAGATCTTGTAACCTTTATGTTGTAAATATTTCATAACTTTGTATGAATCTTTATTTTCATTTTTGCTGGCTCCAACAATTGCAATTGTCCTTGATGTTTCTAAAATTGTTTGGATTTCATTTTTCATGCAATAATATTTTACTTATTTTTCCAAACAGGAGATCTTTTTTCAAGGAATGCGCTAATTCCCTCATTGGCATCTGACGTCATCATATTTTCTGTCATAATTTTACTTGTATACTTATAAGCCCTATCAAGAGGCATTTCTAAATGCTTATAAAAGGTCCCTTTCCCAATATTTAATGTGACACTTGATTTGGAAGAGATAATTTTTGCAATTTTCATTATTTCAGTATCTAATTTTGATTTTGAAAAATAATCATTTATCAGTCCAATTTCTTTGGCATAACTTGCATTGATTGGCTCACCTGTTAACAACATTTGCATAGCTTTTTTCTTACTTACTTTCCTACTTAAAGCAACCATTGGCGTACTACAAAAAAGACCTATGTTGACTCCAGGAGTAGCAAAGATCGCCTCCTTAGAACTAAAAGCAAGATCACAACTAGCTACTAACTGACAACCGGCTGCAAAAGCAGCTCCATGAACTTTAGCTATCACAGGTTTGTTATGGTTGATGATATTCATCATTAATGCGGAGCATTGATTAAACAATTTTTGATATGAGGTTTAATTTTTTAATGACTGGATTTCATTTAAGTTGTGACCAGAACTGAAACCTTTGCCTGCTCCTCCAATGATAATTACTTTCGTTTTATTATCTTTTTCAAGTATTTTAAATACTGCAATTAATGAATTGATTGTTACTAGTGACAATGAATTATATGTTTTGGGATCATTTAATATAATCCTTGAAATGCCACTATTGTTTTTAGATAAAATTATATTTTTAAAAGTTTTCATATATTGGGATTGTTGATATAGTCCATATGAAAAATCAATATAGCATAAAACCAGAAGATAAATGATCTACAAAGCACATAATAATAGGTATGAAAAAATGGGCTACAGAAGGTGTGGGAAAAGCGGCCTAAAGCTGCCTTCAATAACCCTTGGTTTATGGCATAATTTTGGAGGAAAAACGATGCCAACCGAGTCAAAAAAAATTATTTTTCGGGCGTTTGACAGAGGGGTAACTCACTTTGATTTGGCAAATAATTATGGACCTCCCTATGGTTCAGCAGAAAGTAATTTTGGTAAATTAATCAGCTCGGATCTAAGATCTTACAGAGACGAATTACTTATTTCTACAAAAGCAGGTTACGATATGTGGCCTGGGCCTTATGGAGAGTGGGGATCAAAAAAATATATCACAGCCAGTCTTGACCAAAGCTTAGAGAGATTAAAACTAGAATACGTTGATATATTTTATTCTCATCGATTTGATCCGTTAACACCTTTAGAGGAAACTGCCGATGCTCTTGCCCAAGCCGTTCATCATGGGAAAGCTTTGTATGCTGGTGTCTCTTCCTATTCTGCGAAAAAAACCATAATTATGAATAAACTGTTAAAAGATCGGGGTGTTAGATGCTTAATACATCAGCCCTCTTATTCAATGATTAATAGGTGGGTGGAAAAAGATTTGCTTCTCACACTAAAAAAGCTAGGAATTGGATGTATTGCCTTTTCCCCATTGGCACAAGGAATGTTGTCCGAAAAATATCTGAAAAATATACCTCGTAATTCAAGGGCCTATGAAAATTCTTCCCTGGATAGAAGAATGCTAACAAAGTCTTATATTTATAAAATTACCAACTTATCCAAAATGGCAAAAAAAAGAGGTCAGAGTATTTCACAAATGGCTTTGGCCTGGGTTCTCAGACACAATAATATGACTTCTGCACTGATTGGCGCAAGAACAGTGAAACAACTTGATGAATGTTTGGATAGTTTAAACAATCTTAAATTTACAAAATCAGAATTAAAACAAATTGATAAATACGCCAAAGAAGAAAAAATTAATTTGTGGGCTCCCTCAAGTAAGCATTAGCTAGGCTGCAGCAAATATATCAACATCAATGGGTTCCTCTTCTCTGCCTAGTATAATGTCTGATGCTTTTTCGGCAATCATTAATGTTGCAGCATTAATATTACCGCTAACTATATCAGGCATAATGGATGAATCAATTACACGTAAATTGGAAATTCCACGCACTTTCGTCTCATCATCAACCACTGAAAATTTATCATCACCCATCTTATTCGTGCAGGAAGGGTGATATGCTGTATCAGAAGTATCTCTTATAATTTCATCCAAAACATCGTTATCTTGAACATTTTTTCCAGGTCTCAATTCTTTTCCTGCATAATGTTGGAAACTTTTTTGACTAAAAATATTCCTTGCAATTTTGACGCAATCTCTCATTTGTAACCTATCTTCTTCTGTTTCAAGATAATTAAATTGGATAGCAGGATCTTCCTCTGGGTTACTGGAACGCAATTTTACCCACCCTCTGCTCGTTGGCCTATTGGGACTAGCATGAAATTGAAAAGCATGCCTGTCAGGATTTGTTAAACCATGATTGATCACTAAAGCTGGAAAAAAATGGAGTTGGATATTGGGATGATCGAACCTAGCATCACTTTTAACAAAACCCCCAAGTTCTAGATGTGAGTGAGCTAGCAATCCTTTTTTTGACAAAAACCACTGAATTCCACTGAAAACTTTTAAAAAAGGATTATTAAATAGGCCATATAATGTATCGGAAGTTTTTGATTCATGCTGAACATAAATTTCAAGATGGTCTTGTAAGTTTTTTCCCACTCCTGGCAAATGATGTGTAACTTCAATTCCCAATTGTCTTAATTCATGCTCATCCCCTATTCCAGACAATTGAAGAAGTTTAGGCGAGTTGATAGAGCCACCAGATACAATAACTTCTTTGTTAGCATATATATTTTCAAGTTTTCCTTTAATCATTATCTGAATGCCAATAGCTTTTAGATTTTCAAACAATATTTTTTGAACATTGGTTTTAATAAAAATTTCTACATTTTTTCTTTGTTTTGTGTCTTGTAGATAAGCTTTTGCTGCGCCAATCCGCATTCCATCTTTAATTGTTAAATCGTATGTTCCAAATCCATCTTGCATATAACCATTAAAATCTTCAGAGATAGGATAACCAGCTTCTACAGCAGCATTTAAAGCAGCCTGGAACAAAGGGAACTTTTCATTGACCTTTGATTTAGATACCTGAAGTGGTCCGTTTTTACCTCGGTATTGATTTTCTCCCTCTAACGACGTTTCTAGTTTTTTGAAATAAGGCAGCACATGCCTGTAACTCCATTTTGACAAACCATTTTTGGACCAACGATTAAAATCCTCAGCATGACCTCTTACAAACACCATACCATTGTGAGAAGAGCAACCACCTATCATCTTCCCGCGTGGACAAAATATTTTTCTGTTATTTAAGTGTGGTTCTGGTTCAGAATAATATTTCCAATTCATATTGGGATCATGCATTGTATACAATAATGCGCTAGGCATATCGACTTTCCATGAGTTACTATCTGGACCTGATTCAAAAACAGCTACAGAGTTATTAGATTGTGCAGACAATCTATTTGCTAAAACGCAACCTGCCGAACCAGCTCCAATAATTAAATAATCATAGCGTTGCACTGTTAATTCATGCGTTCAGTATTGCCATCAATCGTCATTACCTGTCCTGATATTTTGTGAGCCTCTTGGGAAAGTAAAAATACAGCCATGTTTGCTATGTCCTCTTTATTAACAAATGTTTTTAAGGAAGTCATGGATTCATAATCTTTTTGTAAACTATCTTCCGTTACTCCAAGTGACTTAGCTTTTGATCCAATAACTCTTTTCATTCTGTCCCCGGAAACAGACCCTGGACATATAGCATTCACGCGAACATTAAATTCCCCTAGCTCCATTGCCAGAGATTTAGTCATTCCAATAATCGCCCATTTGCTTGCTGCATAAGGAATGCGAAGGGGAAAACCGAACAATCCAGCTGTGGAGGATAAATTAATTATAGATCCGCCATTATTTTTTTTAAGCAACGGTATTGCAAATTTTGTATAATAAAAATGACTATTAATATTAATATCTATTGTTTCTTTCCAATTATTAATATCTAAATCTTCTAGTTTTCCTGTTGGACCTGAGATTCCAACATTGTTTATAAGTGCGTCAATTTTATCAATTTTATCTTTTATTTTATTAAAATAATTTTCAACTTCCTGAAAATCATGAGTATTGACTCTATCTAAAAATAATTGTTTTTCATAAAGATCATGTTTGGAAATATTATCTAGAGCTTCTTTATTTTTATCAGATACATAAACTAAAGCCCCATTTGACATACATTCTTGCGCAATTGACCAACCAATTCCGTCAGCAGCTGCAGAAATTATAATTTTTTTATTAAAAAGACTTTTTTGATTCATTATGGCTAGTTTTACTTAGCGAAATAGCCAATTCTTTTTCAGTAATATAGCCCATGGTATCGCCTTTTTTATCAACTACTACAATTGTAGATCTTTCCCGAAGTACCCTTGGTATAAATTCTTCAATATAAGTATCTCCATCAACTTTATACGTGTCAGCCAACTTAACCTCACTCCCATTAAATCTATCAGGTTTGACCATCACAGTTCTAGCTCGAAGTACTTTTGCTCTATTCACATCTTTGACAAATGCTTTAACATAATCATCTGCTGGATTCATGATTATATCTTCAGGAGTACCTACCTGCACAAGACGCCCATGATTTAAAATGCCAATATGGTCGCCTAGTTTAAGAGATTCATCAAGATCATGTGTAATAAAAAATATTGTTTTTTTTAATTCAGATTGAAGTTCAAGTAATTGCTTTTGCATATCACTTCTTATTAAAGGATCTAATGCACTAAACGCTTCATCCATTAATAAAATTCCAGGATTTGTAGCCAATGCACGTGCAAGCCCTACTCTTTGTTGCATACCACCAGATAGCTGACTAGGATATTGATTTTCAAAACCTTGTAACCCTACAGATTCAATTTGTACCATAGCTATTTTATTTCTTTCATTAAGTTCCATACCTTGAATTTCAAGACCATAAGCAATATTTTGCATAACTGTTTTATGTGGAAATAAACCAAAGCGCTGAAAAACCATACTCATTTCATGTTTTCGAAACTCAATTAAATCTTTTTCTGAAAGTTGCATAACGTTTGTATCATTAACAATTATTTCACCTTCAGTAGGATCAATTAATCTATTTAAGTGACGAATTAAGGTAGATTTTCCTGATCCTGATAGCCCCATACATACAAAGGTTTCACCTTCTTCTACAGAAATTGAAACATTATCTAGTCCAACTGTGTGCCCTGTTTCTTCCAATACTATATCTTTTGTCGCCCCTTTTTTCACCATAGGAAGAACATTCATTGGTTCCGTTCCAAAAATTTTATATATGTTCTTTACTTCAATCTTTGCCATTATATTCTATATAACTTTCTTCTTTTTTGTTGGTCGAGTTCTTTCCTGAATTTTTTCACCATAAGCTTGAGTTATTCTATCAAAGACAATAGCCAATAAAACAATTGCTAGACCCGCTTCTAAAGCAGATCCAACATTTAATTGTTGAAGACCTAAGAGCACTTCATCTCCTAGTCCTCGAGTACCTATCATCGAAGCTATAACAACCATCGCTAAAGCCATCATAGTGCATTGGTTTATGCCCTGCATAATATTGGGAAGCGCTAACGGTAATTGAACACCCCATAATTTTTGTTTTTTACTTGCGCCGAAAGATTCGGCAGCTTCAATCACTTCTGTGTCCACTAACCTAATTCCCAAATCTGTTAAACGTATTAAAGGAGGGCAAGCATATATAAAAATTCCAATAATGGCTGGAATTGCTCCAAGTCCAAATAAAATTATACCAGGTATTAAATAACAAAAACTTGGTATGACTTGCATTAAATCAAGCACAGGTAGTATTACATTTCTAACTCTTGGATTTCTTGCCATCGCTATACCTACAGGAAGACCAACCATTAAACAAAGAAGTAATCCAATAAAAACAATTGTAGTTGTTTCAATGGCTTTGTCCCAAAAACGTGGATTTAAGAAACCAATTGAAAAAGTACAAAAACCAACAAAAATAGTTGTTCCTATTTTTTTGCCACTTGCGTAAAAAGTTAGTAAAACAACTCCCAGAACGATTATAGGCCATGGTATATCAATTAAAAAATTTTTTGTGATTGAATAAGCCCGAAGTAATACATAACCAATGGCATCAAAGATAAGACCATATTTTACACTAAACGCTCTCCACCAATCATTTATCCAAATCATGAATGGAGCATCAAGCCATTTTGGAAAATTATTCAACCAACCAAAATCTGTAAATAATTCTGTAACGCTATCTGGTTTTCTTTTTGAAGACAAATAACTGATAACTATCAAGCCAGCAAAAAGTGTTAGGTATACATAGTTGATATATTTTTTTATAATTTTTATCATGATATGAAAAAAACCAGGGATTTTATCCCTGGTTTAAATATATAACAAATAATAACTACTATAGTGCGCTTTTTACGTTCGCAGCTACATCTGCTGAAACCCAAGATTCCCATACAGTGTCATTAGAAAGGAAGTGTATAGCTGTTGCTTCCATATCTCCGTTTGATTCATCCACATAGTAAGCTAACATTTCATTAACTTTTTCTGTAGGTAAAGAATAAGCTTTGATCATTGATGCAATATCTGGATTTTCTTCAGCCCAATCTGCTCTTACAGTTTTTGTTAAAGCCATATCTTTATATTCACAAGCACAAGAAGGTACATAGGCTTCTTCTCCATTTGCTTTAATGTCTTCAACAACAACAGACATAGCTCCCCAACATTCAGCAGTATAAGCAGGCTCTTCTAATCTAATCATATCAATTTCTGCCTTACCCATTAAACTGGTTGGCGTCCAATAATATGAAAATATTGGTTTACCTTTAGTAAAAGCACCAGAAATAGCAGCATCTAAAGCACCACCAGAGCCTGGATCAAAGTTAGTATACAATTCATCAAGACCATACTCTTTTAATTTAACATAATTAATAGTGTAACAAGTCCAGCCTGAAATACAGCTTGTCATTCTGCCTTTAGTTGGATTTTCAGGATCTTTAAAAAGCTCCCATACGCCTGGTTTTTTCATATCCTCAACGCTTTTTAATCCATGCGCCTCAGCTGTAGCTCTATCTACCCAGAATGCTTGCTCAGAAGCAGGTGTGTTAGTACCCAAATGAATGATACTACCATCCGCAAAATGAGGTTTTAGCAATTCAACTAAGTTATCTTCCCATAATTCAGTAATGACATCAATTTGACCATCAAAGAAAGCTGCCATAATTGGAGTAGTACTCCCTTTTGTTACTTCCACATCACAACCATAACCTTTTTCAATTATGAAAGAAGCAATGGCAGTGTGAATATTTGCACTATCCCAGTCAAAATCACCCAAATGAGCTTTACAAGCTGCATTGGCACTAGTAGCACTAAATGAAATGCCAGCTAATAACACTAATGACAGGATTGTTTTTTTTATGAATTTCATAAATTTCCTCCTAAAAAATTAATTAATTAATCTATGTGCACTTAAACAATTTACGAGAAAAAAAACAACAGTAAAAATGGAGTTTATAAATAAAAAATGCTAAAAATTAGCCAAATTTCAATAAAATTTTGTTTATATGCTAATCTTCAATAAATTTCCGAATTTAACGGTAATTGTTTCCTGTTTTTTTTGGGGAAGTTACTGGATTCCCCTTCGATATATTGATTCAGATAGTAATGGCTCACTATGGCCTATTTTTTTTAGTTTTCTTTTATTATCCTTATTACTGTTAAAACCATTGGTTAAAACTTTTTATGTTATATTTTACGAACGTAATTACTTCTTTTTCCTGGGTTGTTTATTTGCCGCAACTGGAATTACTTTTTATTCAGAATCTTTGTTGAGAGGGGAAATAGCGAAGGTTGTAGTTTTATTTTATTTGTGCCCGATATGGGGAACAATTTTTGCAAAAATATTTCTGGGCAACAAACTAACATTAAAAAGATTATTATCCATAATTCTTGGCATTATTGGATTAGAAATAATGGTTGGAATTGAAAAAGGCATTATCTTTCCAACCTCAGTTGTTGAATGGATTGCTTTAAGTGCAGGTCTGTCCTGGGCCCTGGGTATGACTTTGTTTCACTTGGCAAAATCAACAAGTGGTTTTGAAAAAACAGCATTAACCGCATTGATTATTCCTTTTGTTTTTCTTGCTTTGTGTCTTGTTCCTGATGGAAGAACTTTAGAAATGCCAAACCAACTTATATCAGTAAATGTAATATATTTATGGATGATATTGTTTGCTGTTGTTTGGTTGCTTCCGTCAATTTTATTAACCTACTTTAGTGTAGAAGTTTTAGACCCAGGCAGAATTAATATACTGTTAGCTTTTGAAGTTGCAGTCGGTTTCATTTCAGCAAGTTTGTTAACAAATGAAATTATTGGCCTACGTGAGTGTTTGGGAGCCTTGTTTGTTGTGTCAGCTTGTTTTGTAGATGTTTTTAAATCTAAAATTAAATATTAGAAACTTTTTGCTCTCGATACGCTATATATACACCTCCAGCAATAATTAATATTCCTCCAATTATTATTGATATACTTGGTACCTCATTATAAAATATATAACCCATAATACCGACAAAAAGGAATGATGAGTATTCGAATGGAGAAATAACAACAACTTCAGCATTTTTAGCTGCTTGTGACATAAAATAATGACCCAATGATCCCATAACTCCTAAACTCATTAGTGGAATTAATTGAACAATGTTAGGTATTGCAAAATCGTTAGGTAAAAAAACAATAGATGTAATGAGTAATGCTAAAGAATAATAAAATATAATGGCAATACTAGAATCTGTATTCATCAATGAACGTGTACTCAAGTATACACTAGCCATAAATAACGCAGAAATTAATGGAAGAATTGAAACCAATTTAAAAACATCTGTCCCAGGTTTAACAATAATAATCACGCCTATAAAACCTATCACAATTGCGCTAATTCGATGAATGCCAAGTCGTTCTCCTAATATTGGAACAGCAAGTAAAGCTGCAAAAATTGGAGCAGAATGAACAATGGCTATATTTTCCGAAAGAAGTAAAAATTTTAAACCAAAAAAATAAAAAACAACACAACCTACTGCCGAAAAAGCCCTAACAAAATGTCTGATTGGTTTTTTTGTTTTTAATGGCTTCCATCCAAAAATAAAAATTAAACCAAAAGAAACGAGAATGCCACTAAAGGCTCTAAAAAAAATTACCTCCCAAACTGGGAAAGAAATATTTAAACCTTTCACAACTACATCGTTAACACTTAGGCAAAACATTCCAAGTGTCATAAATATTATCCCCATAATATTTTTATTTAGACTGATCATATATTTAACCTAATTGACAAAATTAAAAGGAGATTTAATCATAAAAATAGATAAATGAATAATAAAGAATTTACCATAAAGAAAGTAACCCTTTCTTCTTCATCCGTTAATATTGAATGGGAAGACAATCAAATAAGTCATTTCCATTTTTTATGGCTTAGAGATAATTGCCCAAGTAATGAGCATCCTGATGCCCGTCAAAAGGTTTTTAATATAATAAATGTAAGTGAAGATATCCATCCAATTAAATATTTTGTAAATGATATTGGTAATTTAGAAATAAAATGGAGTGAAGGGAATCACCACAGCTGTTATGATGTAAGATGGCTGAAAAAACATTGTTATACAATTAAAAATAAACAAACCTACAAATCACCTTACAAGTTCTGGGAATCTAAATTTAATAAATATTTAAGCAAAATTAAAATCGAATATGTTGATATAATGAAAAGTGACGAAGCTTTATTAAAATGGCTAAAACTTTTAATTAAATACGGTTTTTCAATTGTTAAAAATTCACCAATAGAAAAAAAATCAGCTTTTAAAATTTTAAATAGAATTAGTCATATTAGAGAAACTTTTTTTAAGACACCTTTTGAAGTTATAAACATACCCAAGCCAAATAATGCTGCATACACTTCTGCAGGTTTGTTTAACCATACTGATTTACCTTTTTTTGAATATGCTCCAGGGTATCAATTTTTACATTGTTTGATCAATGAATCAAACGGGGGTGATTCTTCAGTTGTAGATGGTTATGCAGTTGCTGATTATATTAAAAAAAATACTCCAAATATTTTTAATCAATTAATTAGTACTCCCATAAAATTTAAAGATAATGACTTCACACAAAATAAAGTTCGTATCATTCACTCACCTGTTATTACATTGGACGAAAATAAAGATTATAGCGATATACGTTTTAACATATCTGCTGTTGGAGCTTTTGATATCCATCCTGATAAAATGAAAAAATATTATTCATCCTACAGAAAATTTTCTAGCCTTGTTCACGAAAAAAAATTTACTGTTAATTTTAGATTACAAGCAGGGGATATTCTATGTTTTGATAATAGAAGAGTTTTGCATGGTCGCACTTCTTTTGATCCTAATTCAGGTCAGCGACATTTACAAGGTTATTATATGGATCGAGATGAGATATTAGGTAGATTAAATTTTTTAAAAAAAGTTGAAGTTTAATAATTTAATCCAATTTTAACCAAGTTGTTTTAACTTCTAAATAAATGTCTAATGTATTACAATAGAATTACTTCCAACCACAAATTGTTTTTACTTCAAGATATTCTTCTAATCCCCAAGTTCCACCTTCGCGACCATTGCCTGATTGTCGATATCCACCAAAAGGTGTTCCTGGATCAGGGCTTTTCCCATTAATATAAACCCCACCTGATCTAAATTGTCTTGCTACACGTCTGGCTTTTTCTTTGTCCTGAGTTTGCACATAATTACCTAATCCATATGAAGTATCATTAGTAATGGCAATTGCTTCATCTTCATTTTCAAATGGAATTATCGATAAGACAGGTCCAAATATTTCTTCTTTAGCAATTCTCATATTATTTGAAACATCAGTAAAAATTGTTGGTCGAACAAAATAACCTTTATCCAATCCATCAGGTCGGTGAGGGCCTCCAGCAACTAAAGTTGCTCCTTCATCAATACCACTTTGAATTAAGTCCTGTATTTTATCAAACTGGGTTTTTGATACTACAGGACCAATATGATCTCCTTTTTTTTGCGCTACATCAACTTTAATATTATTCGCTTCCTCAGCAGCTTCTTTAACCGCTCTTTCATAAATTGATTTTTCAACAAGCATACGTGTGGGGGCATCACAAGACTGACCAGAATTACTCATAACATTACTAATGCCTTCCCTTACTGCACCAGAATGAGAATCTGCAAAAACAATATTCCCGCCTTTACCGCCTAGCTCCAAACATACTCTTTTAATTGTATCAGCAGAATTTTTTGTTATAAGTCTTCCTGCTCTTGTTGAACCAGTAAAAGAAACCATATCAATGTCATGATGTCCTGAAATTTGCGTTCCTACCCCTGCTCCATCTCCATTTACTAAATTGAAGACTCCAGGAGGAAATCCAGCTTCATGAATCATTTCTGCAAACAACATTCCTGATAGTGGTGCAATCTCAGAAGGTTTCAAAATCATCGTACATCCAGCAGCCAAAGCTGGTATAACTTTCAATGTAATTTGATTGATTGGCCAATTCCACGGAGTAATTAGACCACAAACACCAATTGGCTCATAAGCAATATAATTATCTGATTCATTGCTGAAAGATAATTCAAATTCAAATTCTTTTAATCTTTTTATAAAGTCTTTTATATGAGCAGCTCCAGATGATGTTTGTGCCGCGCTCGCCCAATCAATAGGAGCTCCCATTTCCAAAGAAATCGATTCTGCCATTTCACTCCATCTGGATTTATAAATTTCATATAATTTTTGAATAAGAGAAATTTTTTCATCTTTTGAAGTTTGGCTCCAACTTGAAAATGCTTCTTTCGCTGCTTTTACAGCTGAGTTTACATCAGCGACACCTCCTAATGAAACGATTGCGCAAGCCTCTTCATTTGACGGATTAATTACCTTGAAATCATTTGATTTTATTGGAGCAGTCCACTTACCATTTATATAAAAATTTCTTTTATCTAGCATTCAAAATAGTTTATTAAATTTATATTTTTATTTATTGATTATATATTGATTTATTATCATCTAATAGTCTTAAAAGAGCTGGCCACTCATGTTTACCTAATTGAAATCGAGGATCATCATACTGACCTGCTGCATATTCCATTATATTGTCAGACGGCTTAATTACATCTTGCCCCATAGAAAGAGTGTCAACTTGATTTTTACAAGCTCTATCCAAATAATACATTAGCATAAAGGCCTCCCCTATTGTCTCTCCACAGGTCAATAGCCCATGATTGCGCAATATCATTACTTTATTAGAGCCAAGACTTTTGGCTAAACTTTCACATTCTTCAACTTCAGTCGACATCCCCTGCCAATCATGATAGCTAACTCTGTTGTGAAATATAGCTGCGTCTTGAATAATAGGTTGTAGCCCATTTTTTAAACAAGAAATAGCAAGCCCTGCCCTTGAGTGAGTGTGCATAACGCAATTGATATCTTCCCTAGTTTTATGAATTGCACCGTGAATAATATACCCTGTATCATTAATCTTCCCATCACCAAATACAACTGTTCCGTCTAGATCTATTTCCAAAAGATTAGAGGCTGAGATTTCATCGTATCTTAAGCCAAATTTATTTATTAAAAATGTATTTTTTTCAGAACAAGTTCTCACAGTTATATGATTCCATATAATATCACTCATTTGAAAATGATCAGCTAAATGATAACATGCAGCTAAATTTATTCTATTAGACTTTTCTTCTTCACTAAAATTTTTTTGATTATTCATTGTACTTTACTTTTAAATTAAATATTTATAATCATAAAGACTAAATAAGGGGGGAAATGTCAATTAAAAATATCTCATTGGATGTAGATTATGTAAAAGCACAATTTCCCGCCTTTAAAGATCCCCTAAGTTCAAAATGGTCTTTTTTTGAAAATGCAGGAGGAAGCTATGTACCACATAATGTTATAAAACACCTAAATAATTTTATGACTTCTACAAAAGTTCAACCCTATGCAGAATTTGACATATCAGCAATTGCTGGAAATAATATGGATAAGGCAACTGAATTATTTGCAGAAATGATAAATGCCAGAAAAGATGAAATTATCATTGGAGCATCAACAACAATGAACATGTATGTTTTATCCAATGCTATGAAACATTTCATAAAACCAGGAGATGAAATTATCGTAACTAACCAAGATCATGAAGCAAATATTGGTGCGTGGAGAAGATTGGAGTCTTATGGAGCAGTTATAAAAGAGTGGAAAATAAATACTGAAAATGCTGAACTTGAGATAGAAGATTTAAAAGCACTTTTAACTAATAAAACAAAAATTGTTGCCGTTACACATTGTTCAAATATCGTCGGATCAATTAATAATCTTCAATCTATTGCAAAACTTGTTCATGAATATAATGCTTTTTTAG
>Ga0209554_1000531_pt1 | contig 31900 bp, 39 predicted proteins | sample MarorgKNORR_S2LV_5_FD_188221 | JGI IMG/M metagenome (GOLD analysis project Ga0209554, IMG submission 188221) | Marine microbial communities from the Southern Atlantic Ocean, analyzing organic carbon cycling - Bottom_A/KNORR_S2/LV (SPAdes) (version 2) | ecosystem: Environmental > Aquatic > Marine... | reverse complement strand
TCTGATGGTTATGGTTCTAGGCACTGGAAATGGAACTGGGGTTGGGGCTCAGATTTTGACGCGAGTATCGACCCAGGCCTTTGGGTGGATGTAGTTGCCCAAGGCAAACGTATAACACAGGGCTTTAAATTGTTTGGCAAATACTATGAAAACTTATGGGACTAACTATTTTGTACCGATAGCCATAAACCTATCGTAATAAACTTTTCCATTCCAATCATAATAAAATTGTTTAACTTTACCCGTGTAGAATGTATCTTTTAGTCCTACATTTTCAATCAATTTTTTCTCACTATCCACACAATTAATTCCATACATCTCTTCTATAACGTTAGAAGATTGGCAAGCAAATATTGCATGTTTGTTTGCTGTCCTAAGATCATTTAATGGATACATCTGTTCAGCACCCATTGTAATTACTATATCTACTTTCAATTGATTTAACTCATCAAAAGCAAACGGAATATCTAAGTTCCAGTGATTTATTTTGATGTATTCTTCTGTAATATAATGCCCATTAAACACCTTAGAGAGTTCTAAAGCTTCGTTATCTATATCAACTAGGTGCAATTCTCCTACGGACAAGTTCTCACATAGTAAAGGAACTAAGGGTATGCCTAACCAGCTGTTTAATACAAGGATATTAAATTGCTCGTCTTTTAAATAGTTATTTAAACTTTTTTGTAGCTCTTCAACTAACCAAATGGCTCCTTCCATAGTGTTTGGGTTGAGAGCTTGGCGAAAGTCGTCGTGCTTGTGTTTCATTTCATGTTCAACCTTGGCAAGACCTTCACCCCAGTATTTCATGCTGTTTAAAAAATTAAAATTTAACATCTTCTTTCCTTCCCATTGAATCGAATAAACAGACATATGGTATTTGTCTGTAAACTTGTGTTTCTACATCATGAGGAAATATGTACCCATGATTGTAACTGTAAAACCATCCTATAGGAAAGTATTTAATTCTTGCCACACCTTTGTGACTAAAGAAATTATCTATTCCCCGATAGTACCATAAGATCTTATCTATGTGTGTTTTAAAATAAAGAGTTATGTTCTCTTTATCTAAGTTATCATTCCATCTTAATATACTAGAATTAAGTTCTGTAAATCTATGTGGAACGTGTTCTGTTTCTTCTTTCATTTTTTCTAAATCGTGCCAGTGTGTTTGGCCAAAACATAAGCAGTCTTCAGGATCAAAGTTGACAAGATCATCTATATTCTTTTGGATAATAATATCTAAATCAAAGAATAAATTATCTCCTTTCTTCCTTACAACATTATCATCAAACAAGTACATCTTATTCCACCACTTTTTCATCTTGTTATTTTTTGGCAGTGGTATAACATTTACTTCTTTGTCAATTCCTTTAGAACTTTCTGTTAAACAATGGAACGTAAATTTATAAGACAAATGTTCTTTACACGATTCTAATATTTTATTAACGTGGTGTGAAGAATATTTTGTTCCCCATTTAACAGTATAGATATTTAAATGTTCTATGTGCATGTATTTATTGCCAATGTTTCAGCAAGCTTGGATCAACTAACTCATTCTGCTTAACCTTTCCCCTTGTACCATCATCAAATGGTAATAGGTCTACATTAAACACGCAGAGAATACAGTTAGGTCTGTATATTTTTGTTTTCAAATCATCATCGTCCCAACTACGCCCTCGGTTATACGAGTAAGCATAGTCTGCTGGGAAGTGATCCCATAATTTTTTGCCCCAATCACCCCATCGCCAGGAATGATAATTGTCTGTTCCGTCTGTAAATGTAAACCAAATCTTTTCTTGGTTTTCTAATACATCGTGCCATATACATTCTGCTTGATCGTCGCTCCATACTTGGCAACTACCATTAGTATATGCTCCATGAGATAATTTAAATCGTCTTGTTTTCATTGGACGAGGATCCTGCCACCAAGATTTAAGCTTGGTTGGTCTTTCCATGTTGTAAGTAATCAAAGGTTCTATATCATTTTGTATTATAACATCTAAATCGAAGAATACAAACCGCCCTGTTGGTTTATCCTCAGCAAAATTATGAGTATTGAATACCATTGTCTTAGGTCTATCCCAACACCTGGCCATGCCATATTTAAAGTCGTCTTTCTGAAACCAATATTTGGGGTGTATGTTTGGAATGTCTGGAAAAGGAATTACGTTTATATCATCATCAAGACCTTCAGCATCATCTGTATAACAGTAGAAATGGAAGTCGTGCTTAGGATCTGTATTCCTTCTTGCCATATTTTTCAATCTGTTTACAAAATGAGGACCATATTTGTCACCCCATTTTGAACATACGATATTAACTCTCATAGGCTGCTCTTGCTATAACATATTGTTTAGCGTATTGTAATCCCTCACCTGCGAGTAGATCAATAATAGCTTTACATTTATCATCGAAATTATTTAAGTCTGAATGAACTACAATAGTAGAAAAACTTGCGTCCTTTACTGCCTTGATCAACTTATCTTCGGTTGCATGCCGATGGACAGGGCAGTCGGTGGTATCAAATTTTCCTTGTATTACAATTCCATTTTTTATTTTTAACATATTCCTTCCTGTTCATTATGTATTACTTGCGGGTTCAATTTTAATAAATTATTAAAGTACCCTTTATAAAAATCATTAGTAAATATAGTCTCCAAATTATTTTTATTAATATTATTCTTGTCCCAATCATATAATAGTTCTGTTTTATGTTCGGGGGAGTCGTGTGCTGTCATAACGTTTAGCGCTACATGTTTACACGGGAAAACATTTCCTTGAGCGTTTAGATAAAATTGGTTTTTAACTTTACCTTCGCACTCAACGTGAGGACTAAAAACAATCTTTCTTTCTTTATATATATCGTCCTGTTGAACTGTTTTTAGTGTGTGAAAATCTATAAGACTATAATCAGGCATTTCCTTTTTGATCTTTTCCTTTTTAGGCTTAACTTTTTCCTTCATTTTATTTTTATATATGAAGCCGGTAAAGTTATATTTTTTAGATAATATTTTGGCTTTCTTTAAATCATCTACTTGAGATAAATGTGTTTGAGTATAATGCCAAAATACTCTACAGCCTTGCTCTATTAATGCCTCAGCTCTTTTTATAACTTGTTTGTCTGGGTTTGCTGTGTTTATATGAATAGTTATGTTCCCTATATTTTTAGAGGCAAACGTTCTTTCTTCGTTCCATTGCGAAATAAAATTGTTATAAAATAATACACCTAAATTGTTCCACCATATAAGATCATTTTCTTTTGCTTCTGTTTCTAAATCTATAGCTATGCCCCAGTCACCCATTAGGTATTGACATATTTCAATTAATTCTGGGTTGGTAATGGGCTCCCCTATAAGTTTAATCCTTTTAAATTTAGATCTTGTTATAAAGTCAAAGTCAAAGTTCTGTTCTATTAACCTTCTAGTTAAATGAGAGGCGCTATTACTTAATTCCATTTCAACTCTTTCAGGTAAGTAAGGATATAGATCTGTTTCTCTATTGTAACACAATTTTAATTGTTCTTCAGTAAAGTCCTCATACCAATAAGGTAAAGCAACTATATCACCTTCAGTTTTTTCTGGATAGTTATGGTTTGTATTTTGTATAAAAGAGAAGTTAGGAACTTCATTACTATAAAAGGCATCAGTAAACGAATGGTTTTGAAATGTCATATCGTCTTCCATGTCATCCCATTTTGTTAATATTTTTTCTACTTGTTCATTACGATTACAAACATAACAGAAGTTACCATCTTCTAATATTAATTTATCTATACCTTTAGTCTTATAGTTAAAGAATTCTTTAGGGTTGTTCAGTATAACATTGGGTGTTACAAATAAGGATACATCTCCTGGTTGTGTGTGTTGCATTATGTCTATCTCTAACCAGTCTTTTCCATACTTAGGAACATGAAAAGTTATGCCTTGTATATAACCATCTTTCTTTTTACTGGTTTCTAATAACTCCATTTCATCATCGTTGGTAAAGACAATGAAGTCAAAGGGATCTACAATCAGTTTCTTTGCCTGTGTATAAAAAGCGTTTATATGTCGTTGACTATAATTGCTGTCTAGCTGATTAGCTATTAGTGTTACCATTCCAAATTCTCAAAAGTTTCTCATCTTGTAATTCATCAATTTTAATCTGTCCCTTTGTCATCGGATGCGGAGTTAAATCCATATTAAATATACAAAGTTTACAGCTTTCTCTATATTTATGTCGTTCTAAATCGTCCGGATAACGCATTCCTCTATTGTATGAGTAAGTCCAATCATAAGGTATGTTGGTCCAGAACTCTCTTTGTCTCCAATAGTGATAGTTATCTGTCCCTTTAAAGAACGTTCTAAAAATTTGTTGTTCTTCTTGCAATGCGTCTATGAATATATGTTGACATTGATCCATGTTCCAACACATCATACTTGAGTTGAAGTATGTACCACGAATCTCTATAAATTTTCTATCGTGTTTATGTCTAGGGTCTTGCCAAATGCTATGTATAATTCTGGGTTTAAAAGCCAGCTCGTCTAAGTCAGTTATATCATTTTGTATGATAACATCTAGATCGAAGTAGGTCCATTTCCCTAGATATCCAAGCCATTCGTGAGAGTTAAATACAAGAAACTTAGCCCTGTCCCAACAATAGTTCTCTTTCCCGAACCAATATTTAGGATGTAACGGTTCTATATCTGGTATTTTTTCTGTGGGGCAGTCTAATCCTTTCGCTTCATCAGTAAAACAGGTAAAGGTAAACTCCTTATGGTAGTTTTCCCGCACCATACGGTACAAGTTATTTACATATTTGGGCGAGTATTTAGTGCCCCATTTGAGACAGACGAAGTTCATCATATTCTTTTTCAATCTCCGGCCAATGATCTAGCCCATTTAATATACATATCGAGTATTCAGGTCTGTATTTTCTCCCTGAAAACAGATATGAATATACTTCATTTTCAGGTAAGTGTTCAAAAGTAAAGCCTTCATGATATAAAAATGTATCGTCTCCATTAGGATACTTTACTATATATTCATCTTTTTTCTTATTATAATATTCGTAAATATGTGTAAGATCCTCCCAAACCATTACGCTTGAGTTGAAATTACTTAGTGGAAAGTCTGATCTATATGGAAAGTCGTGAATGTTCATTTGTTCAGCCCCTTTATCTTTCCACCATGTCCATATTATTAAAGGGTTGCCGTTGTATAGCTCAAACAAATGATCAATTGGTTTCTGAATTCTAACGTCTAAGTCTAAATATAGTATGGTTCCAAGGTCATTATATTTAAATAAATTTAATTTTTCCATACACCCTGGGTCGGGTTCATTATCCATATAAATAACTTGTATATTAGGATCCAAGTCCTTTGGATCATCAGTGACACAAACATAATTATATTGGCCTTCGGTATGTTCATAGATTGAATTGACGGCGTTTGCATCATATTTGTCACCATACTTTAATGTCAAAATAGTTTTCATAATATTCTTATTGTAAGTCGTAATATTTATAAATAAGATGAATAACAGTTTTTAGAGATTGCGAGATGGCCACTGTACAAAACATAACTATTGATCAAGGTACTACGTTTAGTCTGACGATTAATCTCACGAATGATGATAATTCTGCTAAAGATTTAGCGAATTATACAATAGCATCACAAATGAGAAAATCATATGAGGCAGCGACAAAGACGGAGTTTACTACGGTAAAAATAGATGCTACAGGGGAAATAACAATTTCATTGACGGCAGCTGAGACGACATCAGTTAAAGCAGGCCGGTATGTTTATGATGTAGAGATCGCAGGAACAGATCCTGTGGAAACTCTAAGGGTATTAGAAGGCCTCGTAACAGTAACCCCACAGGTAACCAAGGCAGCATAGGAGGATAGATGGCAGTAACAGTTACACCGCAATCAGGACTACGTGTAAATGTAGGTTTAGGAGCCGCGCGTGTTGTTACAACACAGACTACTTCTGCCAGAGTGGGTACTTCATTAGATGATCTATCAAGTGTAGATACAACTGGTGTACAAGATGGTTATACTTTAGTTTATGACACGACTGTAAATAAGTGGGTGGCTCAGATATTAATTGCAGCAGCCCCGACTACAATCGATGGTGGGACATTTTAGTCAAAATAACAAAACATTTAAACTAGGAGAAATTAAATGGCAACAGTAATTCAAATTAAACGAAGCACGGGCTCAGCAGCTCCTTCGACGGGTGATTTGGTTGAAGCTGAATTAGCGTATTCAGAAGATAGATCCGGTAGTGGTGCAGCTGCCAAGCTTTATATTAGTTCTATAGACTCAGGTGGGTCAGAAGTAATACAAGAGGTTGGTGGTAAATACTATACCGATATCGTTGATAATGCAGCTACAGCAAATACTGCATCCACTCTTGTTAAAAGAGATGGAAGTGGTAATTTTTCCGCGGGTACAATAACTTTTGGATCGCTAAGTGATGGATCAGTAACGGTAACAGCATGGGTAGATCAAGACGATATGTCTTCAAACTCTGCTACGTTAGTTCCAACACAGCAATCAGTAAAAGCTTACGTTGATGCTCAAGTAACAGCACAGGATATGGACGTAACGTCTGACTCCGGTACTATTGATATTGATCTAGATTCAGAATCTCTAACTATTGCAGGGGGCACAGGTATTTCTACAAGTGCTTCTGGTACAACAGTTACAGCTACTCTAGATAATACAGCAGTTACAGCAGCATCTTATGGATCGGCTTCAGCAATTCCAGTAATAACTATTGATGCACAAGGACGTATAACAGCGGCCAGTACAGCAACAACCAGTTCAGTACTGACAATTGGAGCAGATTCAGGTACAGATGACACCGTAACGGTGGGAACAGATACGTTTGAGTTCGCGGGAACAGCCAATGAAATTGAAACAACAGTTTCAAACAATAAAATAACTTTTGGATTGCCTAACAATGTAACAATTGGTGGTAATTTAACGGTATCAGGAACAACTACAACAGTTGCTTCCACAACCTTAAGTGTTGCAGATCCACTTATCATATTAGCTTCCGGTAATAACAGCTCTGACGTTGTTGATATTGGTTTATACGGCTTATTTGATACTTCAGGATCACAAGACTTATATGGTGGTCTATTTAGAGACGCTAACGATTCAGGTAAGTGGAAACTCTTTAAAGACAACCAAGCAGCTCCAACTACAACTGTTAATACAGGCGGTACAGGTTATGCAGTAGCAACACTTGTTGCTCACTTGGAAGATACAAGTGTAGCAATTACAGGTGGTACTATTACAGGCATTACTGATCTAGTAGTAGCAGATGGTGGAACGGGTGTAGGCACTTTTACAAGTAATGGCGTATTATATGGTAACGGAGCAGGAGCTATACAAGCAACTGCAGCAGGTACTGATACATACTTCATGTATTCTAATAGTGGGACACCAGCATGGACCAACGTAATTAACGGTGGAACATACTAAACTTAATTATAGGGAATGAGAATGACAGAACAGAATGATCAAAGTGACTTGATTAATGAATATATTAAAAACTTAGCGGCGAAAGTCAACGAGTTACAAGCGGAAAACATTTTATTAAAAACTAGATTAAGTCTTTTGGAGACAGCGAGTTTGGCGAAAGTACAACAAGCACAACAAGCACAACAGGAACAGCAGGTGCAAGATGGTGGTGGTTTTGGAGCCCAAGAAGAACCCAAGGTTGAAAAACCAGCACCTACACCTGCCCCTGAGGTGAAAATGAATGCTCGGCCAGGATCACAGAAGCAAAGAGACTTATCAGGACAATTTATAGAGGAGAAATAATATGGCGATAGTAATTAAGATCAAAAAATCTGAAACGGCAAATGATGCACCAACAACCTCGGATCTCGCAGTCGGAGAAATTGCATTAAATACAGCAGATAAAAAGATCTATGTAAGGGATTCAGCAGATTCCATTATAAACGTTGCTAACTATGTTGAAGCAGACTTATCCTTAGTATTCCCAACAGGGGACTATGGTAGTGTTGCAAACTCATTAAGTGAAGATGCCTTTGGACAGTTAATAGACAAAATCTATGATCTGAAAGGAGATTACACTTCGGTTAATCCTACTATTAAAATGCGGGTCGCTACTGAAGACTTAGGCGCTCTTTAATAACTAATAAATTAGGGGAATAACACAATGGCAGTTACGGTACAATTTAGAAGAGGCACAGCAGCCCAGAACAATGCGTTCACAGGTGCAGCAGGTGAAATTTCTGTGAATACTACTAACAATGCTATTAGAGTCCACGATGGAAGCACGGCAGGCGGAACAGAGTTAATGCTCGCTTCGGCTGCTAATATTTCCGGAAACATTCCTGGCGGGAATGTTGACGGTACAATAGATGGCGGGACATATTAAATAGGAGAAAGCAATGCCAACACAAGTACAATTTAGAAGGGGAACGACAGTCCAAAACGACGCGTTCACCGGTGCTGAAGGCGAAATTTCCGTCGATACTACTTTAGATCATGTTAGACTGCATGACGGCTCAACACAAGGCGGGTTTAGACTTGCTAGATATTCCGAATTACAAGACGGAGATATCACAGCGGTCGTAGCAGGAACAGGATTAGCAGGTGGTGCGACAAGTGGAAGTGCAACGGTTAGTTTATCTCACTTAGGAATTGAAAGTTTATCAGATCCCAATGCAGACAGAATTGTATTTTGGGATGATTCAGCAGGAGCCTCACAATGGCTAACAGCTGGAACAGGGTTAAGTATATCAGGCACAAGTATTGCGGTTGGTACACTAAATCAAGACACTACAGGTACAGCAGCATTAGCAACTAGCATAACAGTTAGTGCTAATAATAGCACAGACGAAACAACCTATCCAGTCTTTGTGGATGGTGCAACAGGTACTCAGGGAGCAGAAACAGATACAGGGTTATCATATAATCCAAGTTCTGGACTGCTAACTACTACAACTGTTGCAGCAGCATTGACAGGAGATGTTACCGGTGATTTAACCGGTGATGTTACAGGAGATGTGACCGGTGATTTAACCGGTGATGTTACAGGAACTGTAAGTGGATCTTCAGGATCGACTACAGGTAACGCAGCAACAGCAACAGCATTACAAACCGCTAGAACAATTGGTGGAACATCTTTTGATGGAACAGCCAATATAGCAGTAGGTTTAGCAGCCACGACAACAGCTCTAGCAACAGCTAGAACAATTGGCGGAGTATCATTTGATGGTACAGCTAACATAAATCTACCAGGAGTTAACGCAGCAGGCAACCAGGCAACATCTGGACTAGCAGCAACAGCAACGTTAGCAGCAGCCGCAACAGCTCTAGCAACAGCTAGAACAATTGGTGGTACATCTTTTGATGGAACAGCTAATATCGCAGTAGGCTTAGCAGCCACAGCAACAGCTCTAGCAAGCGCACGAACAATCCATGGCGTATCATTTGATGGTACAGCTAACATAGATTTAAGTGAAGTAATATCTGATACTGTTGGAGCAATGGTTAGTTCAAATACTGAAAGTGGTATTACGGTGGCGTATGACGACAGCGACAATACAATTGACTTTACAGTAGGAACACTTAACCAAAACACTACAGGTAATGCAGCTACAGCAACAGCACTAGCAACAGCTAGGACTATTGGTGGTGTATCGTTTGACGGTACAGCTAATATTAACTTACCGGGAGTTAATGCTTCGGGTACACAAAATACTAGCGGACTAGCGGCTACAGCAACAGCTTTAGCTTCGGGCAGAACTATTGGATCAACAGGAGATGTCGTATGGACATCAGCCTCATTCGATGGTAGTGGTAACGTTACAGGTACAGCAACTATACAAGCAAATAGTGTCGCCCTAGGAACTGATACAACAGGAAATTTTATGACAGACGCGTCTGCAGGAACAGGTGTTACAGTAACACACACTCCTGGAGAAGGTTCAACAGCAACAATAGCAATAGGACAAGCAGTAGCAACAAACTCTGATGTCCAATTTAATGATGTAACAGTTAGTGGAAATCTAGATGTTAATGGTACAACCACAACAATAGATTCTACAAATTTAACAGTTACAGATGCTTTAATTGAACTAGCAAACGGAACATCAGGGACACCTGGTAATGATTCCGGTCTAATCATAGAACGAGGTAGTGCAGATAATGCCTTCATCGGTTACGATGAGAGCGCAGATAAATTCACTGTAGGAACAGGAACCTTTACAGGTGCAAGCACAGGTAATTTAAGTATTACAGTAGGCACCTTAGTAGCAAACTTAGAAGGAGACGTTACAGGCGATTTAACGGGTAATGCAGATACAGCTACAACAGCTACAACTGCAACAAATGTTACAGCAAGTGCTAACAATAGCACAAACGAAACAGTTTACCCAACATTCGTAGACGGCGCAACAGGCGGACAAGGTATAGAAACAGATACAGGATTTACATATAATCCAAGTTCTGGGACAGTAACTTCAACCGTTTTTGTAGGCGCTTTGACAGGTAACGTGACAGGAACTGTAAGTGGATCTTCAGGATCGACTACAGGTAACGCAGCAACAGCAACAGCATTAGAATCAGCAAGAACAATTGGTGGTACATCTTTTGATGGAACAGCTAATATAGCAGTAGGCTTAGCAGCCACAGCAACAGCACTAGCAACAGCTAGGGATATAGGTGGAGTATCGTTTGACGGTACAGCTAACATAAATCTACCAGGAGTTAACACTACAGGTACACAAAACACATCAGGCTTAGCAGCAACGGCAACACTGGCAGCAACAGCGACAGCGTTAGCATCAGCACGAACAATCCATGGCGTATCATTTGATGGTACGGCTAACATAGATTTAAGTGAGGTTGTAGCAGATACAGTTGGTGCAATGGTTACTTCCAATACGGAAACAGGTATTACAGTTACATATCAAGATTCTGATAATACAATAGATTTCGTAATAGGAACATTAAACCAAAACACTACAGGATTAGCAGCCACGGCAACAGCACTAGCAACAGCTAGGACTATTGGTGGTGTATCGTTTGACGGTACAGCTAACATAAATCTACCAGGAGTTAACGCAGCGGGAAACCAAGCAACTTCAGGACTAGCAGCAACAGCAACGTTAGCAGCAGCCGCAACAGCATTAGCAACGGCAAGGACTATTGGTGGTGTATCGTTTGACGGTACAGCTAACATAAATCTACCAGGAGTTAACGCAGCAGGCAACCAGGCAACATCTGGACTAGCAGCAACAGCAACGTTAGCAGCAGCTTCAACAGCACTAGCAACAGGTAGAACAATAGCATCGACAGGTGACGTCGTATGGACATCAGCATCGTTTGATGGTACAGGAAACGTTACAGGCGCAGCTACAATTCAATCAAATGCAGTAGAACAATCTATGATGGCAGATGATGCTGTAGGATATGATGAATTAGAAAATGTACAATCATTAATTATTTATTCTGCAGCACCAACAACTGCAACTGCTGTTTGCAACGGTGCAATAAGTGGCAGTATAGCTTTAGTGGTTGATGGCCATAGTGGTACTATTACAGTCGGAATGATCGTTTCAGGAACAGGAGTAGAAACTGATAATGCACCTAGTGTTATTACAGTTACCGATCAAAATAATTTAATTTTAAGTCATGCACAAAGCATTTCTAATAATGTAGCATTAACATTTACACAATCATTAAAGATATTGCGTACGGCAGGTGATGAATAATTACTGAACTAAGGATAGATTATGGCTTTAGCTAGCAGATCAGATCTACAGGACTATTGTCTAAGGAGACTAGGTGCTCCTGTGATAGAAATAAATGTGGATGAGCAACAAGTCTCAGACAGAGTCGATGATGCCATCCAATTTTGGCAGGAGTATCATTTCGACGGTGTTGAAAGAACTTTTGTCAAACATAAGATCACAGGATCCTTAGTCCACTTGACAACTAATGTAGCAGCAAACTTTCAAAAAAACGAAAAAATCGAGGGTGGCACAAGTGGTGCCCTCGCGAAGGTAGCGTCGGCATCCGGCCAGGATATTACTATCGAAAAGATGGACACGAATAGTCCAGCTTTTGTGGGAAGTGAACAAATAACTGGAAGTATATCCGGATCGGTTGCAACATTACACCCCACCACCTTTTATACACCGGGCGATATCGAAAAAGGATATGTCCCTATTAGTAATAACATATTAGGCATCACAAAGGTATTCAACTTTGGTGGTGCAGCAACCAACGTATCCAGAGATGGAGAATTGTTTGACTTAATGTATCAATTTAGAATGAATGACTTATATAATTTAATGGGAGCAGACATGGTTTATTATGCTGTGGTACAAAGTCATTTAACTACATTAGAAATGCTTTTAGCAGGCAGCAGACAAATACGTTGGAATAGAAAAACAGATAGACTTTATATGGACACAGACTGGGATAAAACATTTAACCCCGGTGATTATTTAGTAGCAGAAGCATGGGCTTTACTAGACCCGGCAGATTATCCAGAGGTATACGATGATATGTTTCTTAAGAAATACGCCACTGCGTTAATTAAAAGACAATGGGGCGCTAACATGAGTAAGTTCTCAGGCATTCAAATGCCAGGCGGTGTTACACTGAACGGGGAGCAAATATTTACCGAAGCCGCACAGGAGATAACGGTTATAGAAGAGCAGATGCAATCGAGTTACGAACTGCCCCCAACATTTATGATAGGATAATGAAAAATGCCGACCAACTTTTATTTTCAATCGGGCCAAGGACAAGGACAAACAAACGAACAAAGATTAGTTGAAGACTTAATAATAGAAAGTCTTAAAATCTACGGCCACGACGCATATTACCTTCCTAGGACACTAGTCAATAAAGATACGATCTTTGATGAAGATGAGCTGTCTAAATTTACACAAGCATATCCTTTGGAAATGTATTTGGATAATGTAAATGGGTATGAAGGACAGGGAGATATATTTACAAGGTTTGGATTAGAAGTTAGAGACCAAGCAACCTTTGTAATGTCAAAAAGACGTTGGGAAGACATGGTGTTGACTTCTGGAGGCACGTTTACACAAACCACACGGCCTTCTGAAGGAGATTTAATATATTTAGAGAAAACAAACTCACTATTTGAAATTAAATATGTTGATTTCCAAAATCCATTCTATCAGTTAAACCAACTTTATGTATTTAGATTAACTTGTGAGCTCTTCGAATACAGTTCAGAGGATTTAGATACAGGCATTACTACAATAGATGGAATAGAAACTAAATACTCTCAGGACATGTTAGAGTATCAGTTACAATTAGAAGATGGTAGTTTGTGGCTGAAAGAAGATACAGGATCAATAATTAATGAATCATATCAAACAAATGCATCAGAACCAATTGATAATTTAGACTTTGATAACATACAATTCCTAGAAGGTATATTAGACTTTAGTGAGAAGAATCCATTTGGAGAGATAGGTGTTTAAAGATCAAACATTTTATCACCAGCACATACGAAAAGCTATTATTGCTTTCGGAACGATATTCAATAATATTAACGTTGAACGTAAAAATAGTGCCGGTGCAGTAGCACAAACACTCAGGGTACCATTATCATACTCTACTAAGCAAAAATTTATGACAAGGATTGCTAGAGTTGCTGGCACAGATACAAGAGGCGAAGTAGCTATAACATTACCTCGTATAGGTTTTGAAATTATGGGGTTAAGCTATGATCCTAGTAGAAAGACAACAGTAATACAAAGGAACAAAGCCGTAGGCACAGGCGATCGTGCAAATACAGTTAGAGTAGCATTTAACTCTGCGCCATTTAATATGAATTTGGCCTTATATATATTTGCGAAGAACCAGGATGATGGATTACAAATTGTGGAACAAGTTCTCCCATATTTTAATCCAGACTTTAACGTTACAATAAACGATTTACCTGAACTAAATATAAAACGTGATATAAAAATCACATTAGATAATGTTAATTATGAAGACGAATATGAAGGAGACTTTGCTGCTAGATTAAGTGTTATATGGACTTTAAATTTTACAATGAGACTTAATTTTTATAGCAACGTAGAGAATGTTGGAATTATTAAGAAGGTTATTGCAGATATATACAATGACCCAACATTGTCCTTGTCCTTGGCCAATTTAAGGAGTAACATAACTGCTTATGTTGATCCAGCTGACGCAAGTCCAATTGACGCATATTCATTTGTGGAGGAATTTGATGACAACTTCGAATAAAAATCCTTTTGACGATTTAGATAAAAAATTTAATACTAAAGAAGTTACCAAGGCACTAGAAAGAAACCTTAAAGAAGGAGAAGAGGAAAGGAATAAACAACTTCCTATTATACCTATGTCTGATGAAGACAAAGAAGCACTGCTCGCTAAACAACAAGAGGAAGACTTCCAGTATGCTAGATCAATATTGAAAACGGCAGAAGCATACAACGATGAAGCTATACAAGGCATACTACATATTGCCAGAAACAGTGACCAACCACGTGCATATGAAGTGGCTGCCGGACTAATTAAAAACCTACAAGACACTGCTAAAGATATGATTGATGTACAAGAAAGACAGAAACGTGTAACAGCACCCGATCCTGCTGCTAAAGGGACAGTTAAAACAACAAATAATTTATTTGTAGGTAGTACAAAAGACTTGTTACGAGCATTAAAAGGGGAAGCAGATCCTAAAATAATAAACGTAGAGAAAGATGACACAAGCGGAAGGAAATAGTTACCACGGCAACCCTAATCTTAAACCGTTAGCGTATCAGCACGATTTCTCTGAACATGAAATTGCTGAGTATGTTAAATGTAAAGCAGATCCAATTTATTTTATAGAAACTTATGTAAAAATAATTTCATTAGATAAAGGGTTACAATCATTTAATTTATATGATTGCCAAAAAGAAAAAGTAAATGTTATAATGAAGCATAGACGTGTTGTGATAATGGAAGGACGACAACAAGGGAAAACTGTGGTAGCAGCAGCGTGTATTTTACATTATACTATCTTTGAAGAGGATAAAACAGTAGCTATTATGGCTAATAAAAGTGCCGCTGCAAGGGAAGTGTTAAACAGATATCAAATAATGTATGAGAACTTACCTATTTGGATGCAACAAGGTGTTAGGACATGGAACAAAGGTGACGTAGAATTAGAAAATAATAGTAAGGTAGTAACAGCAGCAACAACAGCAGCAGCGATACGGGGTAAGTCTGTTAATTGGCTTTACATAGATGAGGCAGCAATCATACCTAATAACATCGCGGACGAGTTTTTTACTTCTGTTTATCCAACAATTTCAGCGGGAGAGACAACTAAAATACTATTAACCTCTACCCCGTTAGGGTATAATCACTTTTGGAAGTTCTGGAATGAGGCAGAGAAAAAACAAAATGGCTTTGAACACATGTTCATACCTTACTATGAGATACCTGGACGTGATGAGAAGTGGTTAGGAGAACAGAAACAGCTTCTTGGTGATGTTAAATTTAATCAAGAAGTTTTATGTGAGTTCTTAGGTTCAACTAATACATTAATTAACTCACAAACTATAGGTGCCATGAGTACAAAAGATCCTATATTCCAAAACAATAATTTAGACATATACGAAGAGCCACAAGAGAATCATTACTATGCTATTACAGTCGATACAGCCAGGGGAATTGGCGGCGACTACTCCGCCTTTGTTGTTGCAGACATTACAGAAATGCCTTATAATGTAGTAGCAAAGTATAAAGATAACAAAATTTCACCTATGTTATTTCCAAATGTTATTGGAAAGATAGGAAAAGATTATAATGACGCATTTGTATTAGTAGAAGTTAATGATATAGGTCAACAAGTGGTAGAGATCTTACATCAAGAAATTGAATATGAGAATATATGTTATACAGTTACAGAACAAAATAGACAATTTGTAAGTCCAGGGTTTGGTAAATCAAGTAAGAAAGGTGTTACAACATCAAAGCAAGTAAAAAGACAGGGGTGTTTTGCATTTAAATCCTTACTTGAAGAACAAAAAATGTTGATATTTGATGAACATATCATACATGAAATATCAACATTTATAGAAAAGGGTAATACATATCAGGCAGACGTAGGCTACCAGGATGATTTAGTTATGTGTTGCGTACTGTTTGGATGGTTAACAACACAAACCTTCTTTAAAGACATGACAGATGTCAACACACGAGAGGGGTTATACAAACAACAAATAGGTGAAATAGAACACAACCTAACTCCTTTTGTTAAACTGGATGGACAAGAGCCAGAGTTTGAAGTAATCAATGGCGACTTGTGGTTATTAGAAGATGATTTTCATGAGAATGTAGATAAGAAAATGAGAAAAATATCTGAGCAGTATGCTCGTACTCAAGAAGGTAAAGTAACTGAGAAGGGAATACGGCGTACACACAAGGCCTAAGATCTGTACATATAGAAAAAAGGTTCTAAAAATTACAATTTATAAATAGTTGTGATGATAACAATAAACCTGTGTCATTCATAAGATAAATAAACCGAGGAGAAAAACATGGCATTTCAGCTATCACCAGGTGTTCTTGTAACAGAGAGGGATCTAACAAGTGTAGTTCCATCAGTCGCTACCACAATAGGCGCTGTTGTAATTGACGCAAAATGGGGACCTGTAGACGAGATCACAACAATAGAATCTGAAAACGTTTTAGTTAGTCGCTTTTTTAATCCTGATTCAACAAATTACGAATCATGGTTTACAGCAGCCAGCTTTTTGGCGTACGGTAGTAATCTTAAAGTGATTCGTTCCGTAGATGTAGACACTGCAAAGAACGCAGGTTCAACAGCAGGCGTCTTAATTAAGAACGAAGATCATTATGAGAACAACTTTTCGTCAGGAGAAGGCAGTAACGGCATGTGGGCAGCAAGATATCCAGGAGTCATAGGCAATTCGCTTTTGGTTTCATTTGCTGATTCAAGTAACTTTGACACTAATTCAGTAGCATCTGTTACAGTTAGTGCAGGCGGATCTAGTTATACTAGCGCCGTTGTAGTTACTTTTTCCGCACCAGCATCAGGCGTTACCGCAACAGGTACCGCTGTAGTATCAAGTAATGCAGTACAAAGCGTTACTATTACTAACCCTGGTAACGGATATTCCAGTGCACCAACTATTACATTCAGTGGCGGAGGCGGAACTGGAGCAGCAGCTACATCCGTACTCGCAACAGATTGGACATATAAAAGCAACTTTACTCGCGCACCTTTAACATCAACCCACGTATCATTACTGTCCGGCTCAAATGATGAGCTTCACGTAACCGTTGTGGATCAAGATGGATTAATTTCAGGTGTAGCAGGTACAGTTTTAGAAAAATTCGAAGCAGTTTCAAAAGCTTCCGATGCAAAAGGCCTAGATGGCGGATCAAATTACTACAAAGACGTGGTTAATAACCAGTCTAAGTTTATCCGTTGGACAGACGAACCAGCATCTGACAGCACTTGGGGCTCAGCTTCAGCAGGAACAGCATTTGGATCAGGATTTACAGCAGCAGAGTCTACTGTCAGCCTGACAGGTGGTGTTTCAGACAGCCCAGACGCTGGAGATGTACAAACATCTTACGCACTATTAGCAGACGCAGAAACCGTTGATGTTAATTTAGTGTTAACAGCAGGCTGGAGCAACACGACGAAGAAGTGGGTACAAGACAATATTGGTAAAGTCAGAAAAGACTGTATAGTATTTGTTTCACCACAGAGATCGTCCGTAGTAAACAATTCCGGTTCCGAAGTTACACAGGTAACAGGAGATAAAGCAGCTTTTGCCGCTACATCTTATAGTGTAATGGATAGTAACTGGAAATACCAATACGATAGATACAATGACGTATATAGATGGATACCTTTAAATGGAGATATAGCGGGTCTATGTGTTAACACAGACAACATTAGAGATCCTTGGTATTCACCAGCAGGATTTAACAGAGGACATGTTAAAAACGCAGTAAAACTAGCGTGGAATCCAACTAAGGCAAATAGAGACTCTCTATACCAAGATGGAATTAACCCTGTTATTAATAGTCCAGGAAACGGAATCGTATTAATGGGGGACAAAACATTACTAGCAGCACCTTCAGCGTTCAATAGAATTAACGTTAGAAGGCTCTTTATCATATTAGAAAAAGCAGTAGCAACAGCCGCTAAGTATCAATTGTTTGAATTCAATGACTCATTCACCAGATCACAATTTACATCATTAGTTACACCGTTCCTAAGAAACGTTCAAGGACGTAAAGGGATATATGACTTTAAAGTTATATGTAATAATAGTAATAACACAGGCGAAGTAATTGATAGAAACGAATTTGTAGCAGACATATTTATTAAGCCTGCCAAAGCTATCAACTTTATACAGCTAAACTTTATTGCTACTAGAACCGGCGTGGCCTTTGAAGAGATTGGTGGGTAATGTATAAATAGTACAATAGGAGAAAAAGATGGATATTAACAGTTTTAAAACTGCCCTAGGAGAGGGAGGCGCACGGCCGAATCAGTTTAGGGTACAGATTACATTCCCAGGAGATGCCGCTACAGCCGAGCAACAACTCCTTGTTACTGGAGCAAGTTTACCGGCATCAACGGTGAACCCAGCTATCATACAGTACCGAGGCAGGGAAGTTAAGTTAGCAGGCGAAAGGATATTTGATCCGTGGACAATAACAATCGTAAACGATACCAGTTTTACTTTAAGGAAAAAGTTTGAATCGTGGATGAATGCTATGAACAATCGCCATGACAACACAGCAGATCTTATGGAACCAGGTGAATATCAACGGGAGATCAATGTGTTCCACTTAGATAGGAATGATAAAGATCTAATGGCGATTCAGTTGGAAGAGGCCTTTCCAATTAACATGTCAGAAATTGCATTACAATATGCACAGAATGACATCATTGAGGAATACACAGTTACATTCCAGTATCAAAGTTATAACGTAACAGCTTAGAGGCATTTATAATATGGATTTATTTGGGTTTGAAATAAAGCGGAAGGAAACGCCACAGAGTGAAAAATCTTTTGTGGCACCTTCTGATGATGGTGCAATAGAATCGATTCGAGCGGGTGGGTATTACGGTACCTACATGGACGTAGAAGGTATTGCTCAAACCGAATCCGAATTAATAAAAAGGTATCGCGATATTGCCTTGATGGCAGACGTAGATACAGCAGTTGAAGACATAATCAATGAGTCCATTGCACAGTTGGAGAACGAATCTCCTGTTGAAATTAACCTTGATGACGTACAACTTTCATCAAGTGTTAGAAAGAGCATGGCAATAGAATTTGATAACATAAAGAACCTCCTGGACTTTAGGGATAGAGCTCAGGATTACTTTAGACGGTGGTATATCGATGGAAAGATTTATTTCCATAAGGTAATAGATCTTGAGAATCCTAAAGCAGGGATCAAAGATATTAGATATATCGATCCTAGAAAGATTAGGAAAGTACGAGAAGTCATTAAGTCTAAGAATCCTACAGGCGTTTTGTTTATTAAAGAGATTAATGAGTTTTTTATATATAATGATAAAGGTGTAACTCAAAAACCTGGAGCTTATGTAGCACCTGAGAATCAACAAGGGTTGAAGATAACAAAGGACGCTATAACATTTGCTCCTAGTGGTTTGGTAGATACTGAGAAACAAATAGCTTTGTCGTATTTACATAAGGCTATAAGGCCTGCAAACCAGCTTCGTATGATGGAGAATGCAGTAGTTATATATAGAATTACAAGAGCTCCTGAAAGACGAATATTTTATGTAGATGTTGGTAACTTGCCGAAGTTAAAGGCAGAACAATATCTAAAAGACATTATGGATCGTTATCGTAACAAGTTAGTTTACGATGCTAATACAGGTGAGATCCGCGATGACAAGAAGTTTATGTCGATGCTGGAAGACTTCTGGTTACCCAGAAGAGAGGGCAATAAAGGAACAGAGATTACTACGTTGCCAGCAGGCCAAAACCTGGGGCAAATAGAGGACATAGAATACTTTCAACGTAAACTATATCAAGCGTTGAACATTCCTATTTCACGATTGGAACAACAAGCTGGTATGAACTTTGGAAGAGCAGCTGAGATTAACAGAGATGAAATGAAGTTTACAAAATTCATCATCAAGTTAAGAAGGAAGTTCTCAGTAATGCTAAGCGATCTTTTAAAGACGCAATGTTTACTAAAGGGTATTATAACCGAAGAAGATTGGAACAATATTAAAGATGATATAGAGTTTGAGTTTTCGACAGATGCTTACTATACAGAGTCTAAAGAACAAGAGATTTTGAGGAGTAGAGTAGAAGTATTAAACGGATTAGCAGCCTATATAGGAACGTTTTTTAGTAAGCGTTATATACAGAAAGAAGTTTTAATGTTGACAGATGAACAAATTGAGGAGATTGACACAGAATTGTTGAGCGAACCTCAATATCAACGACAATATCAATGGAGTCCATTGTCAGCAGTTGATACAGCATCCCCCAACGGTGCTGGTAATATAGAAGATGAGGTTCCCGGCGAGGGTAATCCCGTCGGACCTAATGGAGGAGCATAAAAATGGCAGAAGATTTAGATCAAAGTAAAGAAATTAAAGACATGTTAGACAACATGATCACTGGTAAAGCATCAGAGGTTCAAACAAACTTTAATGATTTAATGCAAGATAGGACAAACCATGCAATGGATACAGCAAGGGTTGAAACAGCAAAGCAAATGTTTCATCCACAAAGTGTAGCCCCTGAGGGAATTCCTATAGAAGGTGAACCACTAGAATTAGTGGATATAGATATGACAACAGGTAGGCCTGTTGAGACAGATGAGAACGTTTAAAGATTACAGGGCAGGAGTTATTACCGAAGCTCCTACCGATGGTGTTGCCAAAGGTTCACTAGAAGGCGATAAGCACATGTGCGCTAGTAAAATATTCCACAAGGAGTGGAAAGAAGGCAAAACTATTATAGGTGAACATGCAGAACCAGATGCAGATGGAAAAATTAGCTGGTATAAGGTTATGTTTGAACACGGTATAGAAAAAGTTGATGTGGATGATGAGAACGTAGAAGTTCTAGAAGAAAATGTTCATATTCATAAAAAAGATAAAAAGAAATATAACTTACCAACATAGGAATAACAAATGGCAGTCACAGTAAACAACTTAAAATTAACCCAAGTCCAGGGCGTGGTTAGTGTTAGGGGGACTGCAGCGACAGGTACAATTGCTTTAGCTACGACGCTAAAGAAGTCGACGGAATCGCAAAGCTCCCCAGCAGTAAACATTAAGGGACTACATTGGACACTATCGAGTGGAGCTAGTGCCAAAGTACAAAGAAACTCCGTTGTTCTATACGAACTATATGAAAACGGATCCCATGATTTTTATGGTTTCAGCGATAATTCAGAAAACACAAGCGACATAGAAGTAGTTATAGCCGGTGGCGATGGCGGAACAGTCATAGTTAATTGTGCTAAAGTTTCTGGATATGGTTCACAACAACATCAAGATGCACCATTAGACACTAACGATGCAGGAAATGTCTACGATGGTGGTTCATTAGGATAGAACAATGAAACTAATTAAAGAATTCAATCAACATATTAAATATGTTACAGAAGAGACTAAAGATAAGAATAAACCTAATGTGTTTATTGAAGGAGTCTTTTTACAAGCAGACATAAAGAATAGGAACGGCCGTGTATATCCAAGAGCGATAATGCAGCGAGAAGTAGCACGCTATGTTAAAGAAAACATTTTAACAAAACGAGCTTATGGAGAGTTAGGACATCCTGATGGCCCAACGGTTAACTTAGACCGTGTATCGCACATGATTACATCTCTCAAGGAAGACGGCAACAATTATATCGGCAGGGCGAAGATTATGGATACGCCTATGGGTAAAATTGTAAAAGAACTCATTAGCGAAGGTGCTCAGCTGGGTGTTTCATCCAGAGGACTCGGTACGTTAAAAGAGGTAAACGGCATTAACGAAGTACAAGATGACTTTATGCTTGCCACAGCAGCAGATATTGTTGCTGATCCAAGCGCTCCAGATGCATTTGTAAACGGCATTATGGAAGGTAAAGAATGGGTTTTTGTTAATGGAAAATGGACAGAACAAGACATGGAAGAGGCTAGAGCCACTATTTCTAGAGCAAATTCAGCACATTTAGAAGAAGAAAAGCTCCAGGTCTTTAACAATTTCTTAGAAAAACTGTCTAAAATCTAATAGAAATCTGGATAAATATAAATAGTTTATTAGATTATATTAAAAGATAATTAATCCGAAAAATAAGGAGAGAAAAATGGGAGTAGAATCCAAAATCAGAGAACTGCTTGAAGGTAAGCTTCAAGACGCTACCGTAGCAGTTATAGACGAACAGGAAGCAGGAGACAGAATCTCGCCTATGCAAGGTTCCAGCTCAAAAGCTAACCTGCCAACGGCTACCGCGGACCCACACCGTCCGTTGGACAAAACCGCTGGTGACAAAACTAATCCTTTACAAGGTAATTCCAATCCAAATCCTGAGCAGCAAGACCTAAGTGGTACTAGCAACCCAGAAGGTGGATTAACAAGCCCAGTAGGAAAGGCAGCTTCAGACAAAGCTTCAAAAGCACCAGGCCTAGTAGGCGCCGGCGCAGGCAAAGCACCTAACTTTACAGATACTACAGACGCTCGTACAGTCGTAAACCAACCTAGCTCAGCAGGCAACAGAGGACCTGTTGGCGAGAGTGAAGAAGGTAACGAAGACGAAACTTTAGAAGAAGTCATCGAAACAGATGATGAAGTAGTAGCGGAGCAGGAAACACCCGAAGAGGAAGAAATACAAGCAGAGGCAGTAGAGGCAGAAGAAACTGATGAAGATGAAGACGAAGATGAAACTTCCGAAACACTTTTTGAAGAAGACATTGCTAACTTATTTGCCGACGAAGAGCATCTTTCAGAAGAATTCAAAACAAAGGCGGCCTCATTATTTGAGACCGTTGTTGTAGCTCGTGTCAATCAACAAATGGATCTCATTGAGAACGAACTTGTTGAGGAAGCCAATAAGGCTTTTGAAGAAGCTAAAGAAAAGCTAGTAGAAAACATTGACAAATATCTCAGTTATGTAACTGAACAATGGATGTCAGAGAATGAACTAGCTGTTGAGAATGGTCTAAGGAATGAAATAACTGAGAGCTTTATAAAAGATCTTAAAGAAACTTTCCAAAACCATTACATCGATGTCCCTGAAGACAAATTCGATGTCTTATCAGCTCAACAAAAAGAAATAGAGGAGTTGAAATCTAAGTTAGACGAAGAAATTAACAAGTCTGTGGAAATCAGCGAAGACAGGGAACAACTACAAAAGGAAAGAGTTTTCCGTTCCGTGGTTGACGATCTAGCTGAAACAGAAGTTGAAAAGTTTGCAACTCTAGTCGAAGACGTATCTTACGACAAAGAAGAGATGTACACTCAGAAACTAAATGTTATCAAGGAAAATTATTTTCCTAAAGCGCAAGCTGACGGTAATGAAAAGCTAGAAGATAGCGTTGATCAGGGAACAGCGGGAGATGGGACTATAATGAGTAAATATGTACAAGGTATTACTCAGGCAGTTAAGTTTTCCGATGTTAAAAATTAAAATTTTTATAAATAATTAGGTTATAATAAATACAAACGTAAAACAAGGAGAAACTGATGTATCTTTCAGAAGAACTACAAAAAAAGTGGGCACCCGTACTAGACCATCCGGATCTACAAGCAATTACAGATCCGTATAAGAGAGCGGTAACCACAGTAGTCCTTGAAAATCAGGAGAAAGCTCTCCGTGAGGAGAAGGAAGCTCTTTTCGAGGCTACACACGCAAACCAAACAGGCTCAGGCGTTGACAACTACGATCCGATATTAATATCGTTAGTAAGACGTGCACTGCCCAACCTTATGGCTTACGACGTTTGTGGCGTACAACCTATGTCAGGCCCAACAGGTCTTATCTTCGCAATGAAGTCACACTATACTGGCCAAGCCGGTACAGAAGCTTTATTTAACGAAGCAGATACAGACTTTTCGGGTGCAGGAACACATGCTGGAGCTAATCCAGTAGATGGTACCTACACAACTGGCGGAGGCGTAGCTACAAGCACTGCAGAAGGCTTCGGAGACTCAACTACCCTACAAGAAATGGCATTCTCAATCGAGAAGACAACTGTTACTGCTAAATCAAGAGCATTGAAAGCAGAATATACAGTTGAACTTGCACAAGATTTGAAAGCTGTTCATGGGCTAGATGCAGAATCTGAACTAAGTAATATTCTTTCACAAGAAATACTTGCAGAAATTAACCGTGAGGTTATAAGAACTATCTACAAAGTAGCAAAAACAGGCTCAGCCTCTACTGCTACAGCTGGTACTTTCGACTTAGATGTCGACAGTAACGGTAGGTGGTCCGTAGAAAGATTTAAAGGTCTATTGTTTAACATTGAACGCGATGCTAACGTAATTGCACAAGACACAAGACGTGGAAAAGGTAATTTTATTATCTGTTCTTCAGATGTGGCGAGTGCGCTTGCAATGGCTGGTGTTTTAGATTATGCTCCAGCATTATCAACAAACTTAAACGTTGATGACACAGGTAATACATTTGCCGGAGTTCTAAACGGTCGTTACAGAGTTTACATAGATCCTTACTCAGCAAACACAGGAGCTGCTAGCCAGTTCTATGTTGCTGGTTATAAAGGCACAAGCCCTTATGACGCAGGTCTTTTCTACTGTCCATACGTCCCACTTCAAATGGTTAGGGCCATAGACCCTAGCACATTCCAACCTAAGATTGGTTTCAAAACTAGGTATGGTATGATAGCTAACCCATTTGTAATGCAGGCAGACGGAACGACTGATGGTGATACTTTCACTGCCAATCGTAACCAGTATTATAGGTCAGTAAAAGTTACAAACTTAATGTAAAATTAAGTAGTAACCGGTTAAACAACATTAAAGCACCCGCTATGCGGGTGTTTTTTTTTGTCTAAAAGGTATTAGTCCGTATTTACTTGTGGTTACAAAGAAAGTATTATAAATACATAAATAACGGAGGAGTTATAATGGCATATAGTAGAGAAGTAGTAGAAAGATTTGAAAACGTTCTCGCAAACCCAGCGGCCTATGCTGTAGGTGAGTTTGATCCTAAGGATGCAACTGTAGCTACAGGAATGGTAGGAGCGCCAGCGTGTGGTGACGTCATGAAATTAGATCTTAAAATAAATGAAAAAGATGTAATACAAGATGTTAAATTTAAATGTTATGGATGTGGATCAGCAATAGCATCTTCAACAATGTTTGTAGACATGTTAGTAGGCAAAACATTAGAGGAAGCAAGTCGGATAAAGAATGGAGACATTGCAAAGGCATTAGATTTACCACCCATTAAGAGACATTGTTCTGTTTTAGCTAATGCGTCTATTAAAAAAGCAATAGCAAATTGGGATGAAAAACGACACGCTGTAGCATCGTGATAGAATTCACGGACGAGGCCTTGAGTAAGGCCACTGAAAGAGTACGAATGGCACAGAAGCCTGGCATAAGGTTTTCCTTGGCAGGAGGAGGTTGTGCAGGGTTTCAATATGAGTTTAATTATTCTGATGGTCCTGAAGAAGGAGATATAGAACAAGATGTAGGAGACTTTAAAGTTTGGATATGTCCTATATCAAATAAGTATTTAGATAATACTAGAATTGAGTGGCTAATAGAGGGAGTACAAGAAGGTTTTAGATTTGTTAATCCTTTAGAAACCGCATCATGTGGATGTGGCGTTTCAGTGGGGTTTGAAGTTAAGTGAAAAATAAATTGTTAGCATGGATGGATAAAAAGATGGAGAAAAAAGGCGGGGGCGCAACTGAAAGCGAGATTTATCAAAGCAGATGGGTGTGGTATCACACAATACTCGCCGCTGAGTTATTTCTATCTAACATTTTGTTGATTGCAATATTAGGTGTATTGGCATTTAAATAATGACAACAACAAATATCACCAACGTTACGGAAGCGTCATGGGATAATAACAATCCTAATGAATTAGATTACTTACGACCTAATGCTTTTAAATTTCAGGTTCATAATATTCCTAACGTATCTTATTTCTGTCAAGCAGCAAACATTCCAGAGATGAACTTACCACCCGCAGTACAAGCCACACCATTTATTGATATACCACATCCAGGAGATAAATTAGACTTTGGTACGTTAATGATACGGTTTTTGATCCAAGAAGACATGAAGAACTATAAAGAGTTATATGATTGGATGATTGGATTAGGATTTCCAGAATCACGTGATCAGTATGTTAAGTTTGCAAAGACTCAGGAGTATAGGTTCCCTGATCTAAATCCACAACAACAAAGAGCGCTTGCAAATGGTTCAGACGCTAGTTTATTTCTATTAGACTCAAACAACAATCCAATTACTGAAATTGTATTTAGAGATGCCTTCCCGATTAGTCTACAAGGGTTAGACTTTGAAATTTCATCTGGCCAGACAGATTATATGGTTGCTGTTGCCATGTTTAAGTATAAAGATTACATAATAGAAACATCAACACCACCTGTTTCGTTTGTGTCTACTAATATAGGCCCATCTATTACATCGACACCATACTGGTGGGCAGCAGAAAACCAAACAGCAATTGGTACCGTTACTGCCACTGATCCCGAGAATCAGACACTGACATATAGTATAGCCGGCGAGGATGCAAGTTCAATGAGTATTAATTCATCAACAGGAGTATTGATCTTTAGTACAGCACCAAATTATGAAGTCAAGGACCGTTATACCACAACGGTTAGTGTCTCAGACGGCACACATACAACAAAACAAATTATCATCATTACAATTACTGACGTTACTGAATAAGGTATTATTGGTACTTGATTTTTAGTTAGTAATCAACTATAATTACACTATGATTACATTAAATGAACTGCAGGACATGTGGGTTAAAGACTGTAAAATTGATGAACTTAATTTGGGCCGCGAGTCTATAAAAACACCAGAATTTCATGCCAAGTATTTAAACATGTTGTCTACGTTTAAATTACAGTTGCGCAAAAATAAATCCAACTTACTAACCTTACGCCGTCTCAAGTGGCAGTATTATCGAGGAGAATTAACACAACAAGAGCTTAACAAGTTAGGCTGGGACCAGTACCTAGGTAACTCTCCTTTGAACAATCAAATGAATGACTTCTTAGACACCGATCCAGATATTATTAAACTAACTGATAAAGTCGAGTATATAGACACATGTATAACCCAAATAGAGGGTGTTATGAGGAGTTTAAACGCCCGTTCTTTCGATATTAAAAACGCTATTGAATGGACCAAGTTTACAAATGGCCTTTTATAGTGAGGAAATAATGACGACCTTTTTGGAGCAAAAAAAGTTTTGATAAAAGTAAAACAAAAGGATTCTGTATATTTAAAAATAGATACAGACTTAAGCACAGATCAAGAGATATGTGACTTTTTTACTTTTGATGTTCCAGGAGCTAAGTTCATGCCACTATATAGAAATAGAATGTGGGACGGTAAGGTACGATTATATAGTATGTACACAAAAGAATTATATGTAGGGCTATTGCCTTACTTAAAAGAGTTTGCTAATACATTAGAATATGAAATAGAAACAGACATAGATAATATTAGTGAACAAACAGACGTTAAAAAACTAACAGACTCATTAAGGTTACAAGCAAATGGCAAAAAAATTCAAATTAGGGACTATCAGAGGGACGCGGTTGATCATTGTATTAAGCAAGGCAGAGCTTTACTTCTATCTCCCACTGCTAGCGGTAAGTCTCTCATTATATATTCTCTTGTAAGGTATCACCAAGCGAGAGGACGCAAGCAACTCATCGTAGTACCAACAACATCATTAGTAGAACAGATGTATGGTGACTTCGAGGATTATGCTAGTGCAGACACGTGGAGAGTATCAGAAAACTGTCATAGAATATATGGTGGCAAAGAAAAGAGTAATGAATACCCTACTACAATAAGCACCTGGCAGTCAATATACAAGTTTCCAAAGGCATGGTTCAAAGACTTTGATGTATTCTATGGAGACGAGGCCCATTTATTTAAGGCTAAATCCCTTACAGCTTTAATGAATAAATGTACTAACACACCTCGTAGGATCGGCACTACGGGTACATTAGACGGCTCGAAGACTCATAAATTAGTATTAGAAGGAACGTTTGGAAAGGTACACAAGGTAACAACTACTAAAAAGTTAATGGAAGATAAGCAACTTGCTAATTTAAAAATAATATGTTGCACATTGGAATATAAAGACGAAGAAAAGAAAGATATGAAAAAGAAATCATATCAAGAAGAGATAGATTGGCTTGTTACTAATCCAGCTCGCAATGAAATTATAAAGAATTTAACAATAGCACAAGATGGTAATACCTTAGTGTTATATCAGTTTGTAAAAAAGCATGGCAAAGTTTTATACCCATTAATCAAACAAGCTGTTGATAAAGACAGAAAGGTCTGGCTTGTACATGGTGGTACTGACACAGAAGAAAGAGAATTTATACGAGCATTAACAGAAAAAGAAACCAATGCAATTATCATTGCTTCGTACGGTACGTTCTCCACGGGTATAAATATAAGGAACTTACATAATATTGTCTTTGCCTCTCCTAGTAAGAGTAGAATAAGAAACTTACAGTCAATAGGGAGAGGGCTTCGTATAGGAGACAAAAAGGTTGTATGCAACTTGTTTGATATTGGTGATGACTTATCGTGGAAATCACACAAGAATTATACATTGAATCATTTAATAGAAAGAGTTAAACTTTACAACGAAGAAGGGTTTAATTATAAATTGGTGAAAATAAATGTCTAAACAAGAAATAAGAATTGTTAAACTAATGGACGGCTCAACGCTAGTCGGTAAAATTAGTTATAGTGAGGACACAGTAGAAATAGAACATCCTATAGAGCTAGTCCCACAAATCATGCCAACACCACATGGCATTGGAGAATCTATTAACTTAAGGCCATGGATAGCGGTTTCAGCATCACAAACATTTACTATAGAACGTAGGAATATTATTACAGTAGCAGATTTACAAGAAGGGTTTAAAGCTGGATACGAAAGAATGGTTAAGTCAATATATTTTAACACACCACAGTGGCGTGGCGACTTTATAGAAGAGACGGTCCCTCTTTTAGAAGATAGTAATGATGAATTGGACTTAGACTTATTTGAGGAACTAGCAAACGCTGTTCTAGATAAGAAAATACATTAGGAGTATATTATGGCAAAAAGGAGAGACCCTAACTCGGCTCACTATATAGACAACAAGGATTTCCTTGTTAAGATAAGTGCGTATAGAGAATTGAGGCTAGAGGCAGAAGAATGTGGTGATTCCAAACCACGAGTAACTAACTATATAGGAGAGTGTTTTGTTAAAATAGCAAACCACTTGGCCTTTAAATCAAATTTTGTAAACTACACATTTAGAGATGAAATGATTCTAGATGGTATTGAAAATTGTCTTACATACATGGACAACTTTGATCCAGCTAAATCTAAAAATCCTTTTGCGTACTTTACACAGATCACATACTACGCTTTCATTAGACGTATCCAAAAAGAGAAACGTCAAATGGAAACCAAATTTAAATACATTAAGAGTCTAGATATAGAGCAAATATTAGCGCAAGCTGGCGCTGACGGCGAAGAACATTCTAATGAATACCTTAGTTACATGAGAAATATCATTGAACAGGTGGAAGTAGACAATGCCAGAGCTGATAAAGCTAATGGAGGTAAGAAAGTTGTTAAGCGCAGGCCATTATATTTAGATAAAAAAATTAAAGCACGGGAAGCAGCAGAAGCAGCAGAAGCTGAGGCAAAACGGACAAATAAGTAGTTGATAGTTGGTTCTCAATCGTTTATAATATAACTATATAATGAAACTTAGATATTCGGAAGTATTTTATAGCGTACAAGGTGAAGGAAGGTTCGTAGGAACACCTAGTATATTCTTACGAGTTTTTGGTTGTAATTTTGAGTGCAGAGGTTTCGGACAGGAGAGAGACAATTTAATTCCTGTAAAAGAGATGCCTTACTTCACAGATCCCAGAGCAGATAAAAACCATCCCCAAGCATACAAATCAATAGAAGAATTACCTGTTACACCTGTGGGGTGTGATACATCAGCCAGCTGGGCTATGAAATATAAACACTTACAATTAACAGAGACATTAGAAGAAGTTTTCGATCGTATTGTTAAACTATTACCTAATGGTAGGTTTAATGAGAAGAACGATATCCATTTAGTTATAACAGGTGGTGAACCTTTACTGGGTTGGCAAAGGTGTTGGCCGCCACTTTTAGAGATGTGTAGAGAAATAGGTTTAAAAAATGTTACCTTCGAAACTAATGGAACACAGATGCCTCAACCAGTATTGGTAGATTATTTTAATGATGAAGGTGGGTTTGAAATACATGTGACATGGAGCACCTCTCCTAAATTAAGTTTATCAGGTGAAGATAGATCAGAGGCATTAGTTCCAAGTGTATTAAAAAGAATGAATAGTGTTAGGACCAGTCATTTGTATAGCAAATTTGTTGTTAGAGATATAACTGACTTTAAAGAAGTAGATATTTTTGTCAAAGCATACGAAGATAATTTTGTAGATTTAAATGCAGTTTATTGTATGCCTGAAGGCGCCACATTAGAACAACAAACTTTAACAGAAAAAAACGTAGCAGAGGCATGTATGAAGACTGGATACAAATTTAGTCCTAGGTTACATATAGGATTATTTGGTAACGCATGGGGTACATAATGAACAAAAGACAGAAGACAGCACTTAAAGAAGCTCTAGTTACAGTTGGAACAGGATTTGTTATCAACTGGCCAATCAGTGTTGTTCTTTTATACTGGTTTATTGATGTGTTAGACTTGTCTAGTTTTATTGTATCAATATTACTAACAGGATGCTTTACTATTGCTGCAATCATTAGAGTTTTTGCTATTAGAATGTGGTTCACAAAATGACATGGGAAGAAAAATTGCAGTTGCAGTTCTATCAATCCGAGAATTATATAGTGACTTGGGACGATGTTCGAGCAAAAGTCTGGGTGTTATTTGAACAGCTTCAAGACGAGCCTATAGATTTAATTGTGGGCATTAGTAGAGGCGGACTTATACCTGGGGTAATGTTATCGCACAAGCTTGACGTACCTTTTACTCCTTTGCAATGGCAAACAAGAGATGATACTATGGAACGTGACTTTTTATCCTTGGTGCAGCTTGGTAAGCTCAAAGAGACTGGTCCTAAAAATATATTATTTGTAGATGATATATGTGATACAGGTAAAACAATTAATGAGATTAGATCACAAGTACCTACCGGCCGTTGGGCTGTTTTATATTCTAAAATGGACAACATGGGTATTGACTTTATAGGTAAAAGGGTCTATAATGTTAATAAATGGATAGTATTTCCTTGGGAGAAACAATGAGAATTGCGAGTATAAGTGACAGGATTAAAAGACGTTTAGAGATGGACGGCAAGCGTTACTACGCTTCTGATAACATTTCAGAGTATATAAGTGAAGTTGAAAAGGCTGATCTAATTGATGAGTTAGAAGAAAAGTTTGCCGGCGTTTTAGATACATTAATTATTGATAGGGAAACAGATCCTAACAGTATAGACACACCAAGACGTTTGGCTAAGATGTATATATTAGAAATAATGGCAGGTAGATATGATAAAGACCCCAGGATAACATCATTTCCAAATGATGGAAAGTATGATCAATTAATTG
>Ga0209554_1000530_pt1 | contig 31946 bp, 30 predicted proteins | sample MarorgKNORR_S2LV_5_FD_188221 | JGI IMG/M metagenome (GOLD analysis project Ga0209554, IMG submission 188221) | Marine microbial communities from the Southern Atlantic Ocean, analyzing organic carbon cycling - Bottom_A/KNORR_S2/LV (SPAdes) (version 2) | ecosystem: Environmental > Aquatic > Marine... | reverse complement strand
CCGTTTCATTTCTTTTACATCATGAACCCGAACGATTCTTGCGCCATTTAAAATACCGGCAGAAACTGCTGCTGCGGTTCCTTCTACGCGATCTTTGGGTGGTAAATCTAACGTTGTGCCAATAAATGCTTTCCTGCTTGGGCCAATCAATACCGGGTATCCCAATTCACAAAATTCATTTAATTTTTGAATTAAAGTAAAATTATGATTCACCGTTTTGCCAAACCCAATCCCCGGATCCAAAATGATTTTTTCTGTTTTGATGCCTTCAGATTTTGCCAGATTGATCTGATTCAGAAAAAACGAACTGATCTCACCCATCAGGTCATTATATTGCGGATCATTTTGCATATTCGTTGGCGTCCCTTTCATGTGCATCAAAATAACGGGAACATTCAAATTTGAGATTATATTTGGCATATTATTATCCATGGTGAATCCGCTAATGTCATTCACAATATCGGCACCTGCGTCGATGGCACCTTTGGCAACTTCAGACTTATAAGTATCGATGGAAATCAATACATCTGCATTTTTTTCACGGATCGCGGTAATGACTGGAATGGTGCGGCTCAATTCATCTGTTGCAGAAAGTGGTACCGCACCGGGACGAGTAGATTCGCCACCAAAGTCTAATATGTCAGCGCCATCCTGAATCAATTGCATGGCGTGATTCACAGCTGAATTCGTATCAAAGAAAGAACCCCCATCGCTGAATGAATCTGGCGTTACATTAATAATACCCATAACCAGTGTCTCCCGGTCAGGATTCCGGCACCAGTCAGAAAATGTGCGGCGTGACAATTTCGAATTCAAATCAGGATTTCACGTCCTGCTTTTTTGGAGACTGCTGTTGTTCTGGCTTCACGTCACCTTGCTGTAATTTGGGTTTTCGTCGTTGGCGAGGCTTTTGCTGGGGCGATTTTCCATCTTTTGTTTGGGATTTTCTTGGTTGGTGTCGTCTCGGTTTCCGCTTTCTTTTCGGTTTTTCCTGACCATTCAAAGGCCTGGTAAGTTTTTCACCTTTCAGGATTTTTTCAAGGTCTTTCGAATCGATCGTTTCGTATTTCAATAATTCTTGAGCCAATCGATGAAGAATTTCGATATTTTTTCTAAGAATTTCATCCGCCATTCGTTGGGAATACCGAACGATCCGAGAGATTTCCTCATCAATCATCCGCGCTGTTACTTCACTGTAATCCCGATGAGTTTGAATTTCCCGTCCCAAAAATATTTCTTCATTTTTCTTTCCGAAGGTCATGGGTCCCAACAGGTCACTCATGCCCCATTCAGTCACCATTTGCCGGGCAATCTGTGTGGCTTGTTCAATATCGTTGCCAGCACCCGTTGTCATTTGATTAAAGATCACCATTTCAGCACTTCTTCCACCCATAAGTATTGCAAGCCGGCCTTCCACATAATTTCGGGAATATCCGTGTTTTTCATCGATGGGGAGTTGCATGGTAGCACCCAACGCACGTCCCCGGGGAATGATAGTGATCTTATGCACAGGATCGGTCCCTTTTGTTTTGATGGCCACCAATGCGTGTCCAGCTTCGTGATAGGCAGTTACTTCTTTTTCTTCATCTGATAGGATCATGCTTTTTCGCTGAACACCCATCATGACCTTATCTTTCGCGTCTTCGAAATCTTCCATATCGATGGATTTTTTCCGTTTCCGTGCCGCGAGCAATGCAGCCTCGTTCACGATATTTGCAATATCTGCACCCACCATTCCGGGGGTTCCTTTTGCAAGAGATTCAAGATCAACTTTTCTCTTATTCATTACCACTTTTTTGGTATGAACTTTCAGGATGCCCAACCGTCCCACGTAATCGGGTACATCCACCATGATTTGGCGATCAAAACGACCCGGTCGAAGTAAAGCAGGATCCAATATATCCGGACGATTCGTGGCTGCTATTACAACCACATTATGGGAATTGTCAAATCCGTCCATTTCAACAAGAAGTGCGTTCAGGGTTTGTTCCCGCTCATCGTGTCCACCCCCGATCCCGGCACCACGGTGACGACCCACTGCATCCATTTCGTCTATAAAAATGATACAGGGTTCGGTCTTTTTTGCTTGTTCAAAAAGATCCCGGACCCGGGAAGCACCCACACCCACGAACATTTCAACAAAATCGGCTCCGCTCAAACTGTAAAACGGGACAGCTGCTTCCCCGGCAATGGCACGGGCCAATAGAGTTTTACCTGTTCCGGGAGGGCCGACAAGTAAGGCACCTTTGGGAACCTTGGCTCCGAGTTTTTGGAATCGTTTTGGATTCTTTAAAAAATCAATCACTTCCTTCAATTCTTCTTTTGCCTCTTCGCAGCCGGCCACATCTTTAAAGGTAACACGAGGTTGATCCGACGTCCACAAGGAAGCACGGCTTTTCCCGAATTTGAAAATACCGCCCATACCACCGGCACCACCCTGCATCCTGCGTATCATAAAAAACCAGAATCCAATCAACAAAATCCAAGGGAGCATATTGAGTAAATAGCCCGTCCAATCGATCGTTTTTTCTTTAAAAGTGTATTCTATACCAGCGGCATCCCAATCATCAGTATCTTCCCGTTCAATGAATGGAAGTGTCAATTTAAAATGAGTGATCTCATTCAGAGGACCAATTGGAGATTCAAGCGTTTGGGGGATCTTGAATTCTCCATGGAAGACATTGCCCATAATAACACCTTTTTTAATTTCCCCATTGGCGAGATATTCCCGGTATTCTGTGTATTCAATTTCAATCTCTTTTTTACCAGAATCGGTCATTAACCCTGAAATATAAACTGCACCGAAAATGATCATGAGCCAGATAAAGCTTGTTTTTCCGGCTCGCATCCAATCAAACTGATCCGGTTGTTTTTTTGGATTCGGTTTCCTAGAATTTTGTTTTGGTTTGTTTTTTTGATTTTTCATTTTAATATTTCCTTAACGGATTATTCAGCGGGGTTACCTTCCAATCGATAAACGCCGTCTAAATGTCTTAATTTTTGATTAAAATCCAACCCGTATCCTACGACGAAATCCGGTGGAATTTCAAATCCTATGAAATCAATCGTGAAATCAATTTTCGCTACTTCAGGTTTGATCAGGAAGGAGGCGATGGATATGGATTTGGGTGCTGCGCTACCGATTCTTTCCATTAAAAATCGGATTGTATGTCCGGAATCAATAATGTCTTCAACCAGGATCACGTGGCGGTTCGTCACATCGGCTGAAATATCCTTAATAAGCTGAATGGTCCCGGATGACTTTTTTCCCACATAACTCCGTACCTTGATAAAATCCATTTCACAATCAATGGAAATGGCCCGAAGCAGGTCTGCCATGAACATAAAACTGCCATTTAATACACCAACGAAAATAGGATCTTTCCCCGAGAATTTTTCAGATATCTCCTGCCCCATTTCCTGAATGCGTTTTTGGATCTTTTCCGGTGAAATCAGCAAGGTCTTATTTTGATTTAATGCGCTCATGCGATGATCTGGCTGCGGTTAAGGATAGCTGTCTCTTTTGTTTTGTTGGTGAGTTTGACCCAGTCAGCGATACGTCGACCGCACACCCAAACGATGTCTCCATTTGCGGTCAGGACGGCTTGGGATTCCTTGGCAAAACGATCCACTTTTTCATTGATCAGGAAATCGCTGATCTTTTGGTGCCCTGCCATTCCCAATGGCTGGAATGAATCACCATCGGCCCAGGATCGGATCTCCAATTTATGATCTTTCAAAAGAGACCAATCCACTTGTTCCCGGTTTTGGGCTGAATCAAGATTGGATTTTTTTGCCAAAACCAATTCATACCGATACTGATTAAAATCAACGGGATGATCCGGCAGGAGTTCCACGGGAGTTTTTTTAGTTTGGGGTGTCATTTCTTTTCCAATGATCGATGTTCGGTCCCGAAGCAATCTCCACCCGTTTGGTAAAATATGCTTATTCCCGATCTCATTTTTTTGAAAAAATGATTTCAACTGCTCAATTTGATGTTTGGACCAAAGTTCATGATCAGAGGCATCCATCAAAAGTTGCACCAATCTTACTCTCGCCATATTTGGCAGGTTTTGGATCATTTTAAGTGGAATCTCAAACTGATTGACAGATTGATTAACTTTAGGGATGATCAATTCAAAAATGAAATGATCCAATGCTTCCATCCATTCGGAGAAATGTTCAATAGAACCTTGAATCCCCTTCACGAGATTTTGAACATTATTTTCCCACGGTTTTACAATTATATGTCGAATGAAATTCCGGGGAATAGATAGATCTGAATTGGTGGAATCTTCACGAAAAGGAATTCCTGTTCTTTTCGCAAAATCGGTTAATTTCTTTTTGGTGAATCCCAGTAATGGGCGCAGCACATTTCCATTCTGTTTCCCAATTCCGCAAAGGCCGGAAATACCGGACTGACGGGATAGATTCATCAAAACAGTTTCTGCCTGGTCATTGCCATGGTGAGCGGTCATAATCCACTTACAATTTGTTTTTTCCAAAACTTCATTGAAGAAACGGTAGCGGTGATTCCGTGCCCACTCTTCTACACTTTCCCCTTTTTCAATTTGATCTGGATTCAGTGATGTGGAAAAAAACGGGACATCTAAAACATCACAAATACCACGAACTAAAATTTCATCTTTATCAGAATCCGGGCGGAGGTTGTGATTCACATGGGCAACAAATAATTCAAATTCATGAATGGTATCCAATAATAAAAGAAGCGCCATGGAATCCATTCCGCCTGAAACAGCAACAACGATCCCGTCCCCTTTCTTTAAATCAGAAAAGGAGGCCAAGTCGTCTTTGAATTGCTCGAAGATTGGATCGGATTGAATCAATTTTTTATCGAATGTTTGTAATTCTCTCATTATCAGGAATTTACCCGCTTTAATAATGGAATCAAAAATGGGTTTTGCGACATTTCATTTTTAAGTGTTGTGTGCGGTCCGTGTCCGGGATGAAGAATATAATCAACGGGAATTTCTTTCATAGCTTTCACCAGACTCTCACATAAGGTATCCCAATCCCCACCCGGTAAGTCCGTACGTCCTACCGAACCGGCAAATATCGTATCACCGGTGAATACATGATCATTGATCACCAAACAGGTCCCGCCCGGTGTGTGTCCCGGTGTTTCGATACACTGAATTAAAAAGTTACCCACCTTCAATTCACCCGTGTTTAACCAATAATCTACCGTTGGCGTTTTCTTCGGTGTCATTCCAAAAAAAGAGCAATCTCTTTCATAGCCATCCAGGACCGGTTTTTCGTTCGGGTGCAAATAAAATGGAATTCCGTATTTTTCTTTTAAATCAGACACACCACCGATATGATCCAAATGTGCATGGGTATTGACCACGGCAATTGGATGGAGCCCTTCCCCCACGATCTCTTTAATGATCAATTCCGGATCATCACCGGGATCAATCACAAGGCAAGACGCTGATCCATCCTGCCAGGCGACATAACTGTTTTCCTGGAACGGGCCCGTAACGACCCGCTCAACATTAAGGCTCAAATGATGTTAAAGAACAGGTGCGACAGGCACTGGATCTTATCTTCGTAAGAATGGGGATAAAGCAGCCATTCCGCCGCCGAGATGGAACTCAAGATCGAGTTGCCATCTTGGGGCGTAAAGCAGAAACCGGTGATCTCATGGTCATTCCGAACGTGAAGAGATTGCTCAACAACCACAGTTTGATTCATAATCCGTCCATAATGTCCATGATCCCGTCCGAAGGAAAAAACCGTACTGGTCATATCTTTGGTGGTCATGGCTACATTGGCATTATTATGCAATCTTTCCTTGACCGATGTCAGTGTTGTGGGCTCTTTCACCTTCAGGGTAAACCACAGGACATGCATGTACTGGCTGTTCACTTTCATAGCAGATGAGAACAAATTCAGGTCCATGCCCAAGGTTGCGAACAATCCAGCCGCATCAGCCGCATGGTGAGACCCATATTTCTCATCTCCGTGCGTTCCCACTTGGGGTGCCGGTATAAAACTTCCTGTCTGACTCAGATCATTTGCACGACGAATACAGACATATTTCCCTTCTACGAGATTATCCGGATCTGGGTTCACGGCCAAGGTGTTTGTGATACAGGAAACATTATGGGTGTTACAGGACACGACCTGGATAAATTGATCCGATGATTCCAATGCTCTATCATTGATACCACGGGCATATTTCTTTCCGAATCCATCTTCACTGCCCTGGGCCAAGAACCCTTTGACTGTATCCGAGAATTTCTCATAGTATTTTACTTTGTTGGCATGGCCCACCCCTTTGGGAGTACAGTCAATTACAACCGAAGCACGTTTGATTGATTCTTCCGTTTCGAAGTCAGGATCCATGCCCAACTTTCTGAATTCCTGTTTTTTCCCTTCGTCCACAGATAGACGTGCACCGCGGCGCAGCAGATCCGTGACTTTAGACCGATCCCGGCGCAGGGCCGAGTTTTTATGAAAGGTTATTTCATCGATCCCCAGTTGATCCCGATAATCACATAGCAGACCGATGAGCGGTTCACCAATCGTTCCCGTACCGATAACGTGAACAATTTTGCGTTCCATATTTATTTACTCCTCTTTAATAAATTCTGTTGTTGCAGTTGATAAAAAAACCATCCGGCAATTAAGCCATAAACCAAGATAACTACTGTCAATAAATATTCCATAATCTAACGAACTTCTTTCATGGATAAAATGTTTGTCCGCAAGCGAACCATGAGACTCGACACGACCAGTAATGACACAAATGAAAAAATAACCAGGTAGGTTGGCAGTGGATTTGCACTGTCAAAATATTGTCCAACCTGTGGATGGGACTGCATTTCCGGCAACCAGAATTTTACCGATAAAAAGATCAAAGGCACATCTAAAAATGCCAAAATTCCAATCACGGCTGCATACCGCGAAACCTGCTCTGGATTCCCGCCAAATTCCCGTAACATGAAATAACCAAGAAAGATGAGAAAAAGGACTAGACTGGTGGTGAGCCGTGGTTCCCAGGGCCAAAAAATACCCCAAGCCGGTTTAGCCCAAATCGGTCCCGTGGTTAAGACCAGGAACATGAAAAGTGTTCCCACTTCCGCAAAGGCAAGACCGCGATGGTCCCAGACTTTATCTTTTTTTGTGAGAAACAAAATTCCCGAGATCATCACACATAAATACATGAGAAATGCTGTCCAGGCAACCGGAACGTGAATGTAAAAAATATTACCAAAAACACCCTGTGCCAGGTTCGGTGGATCCAGGGTGAGAACAATAAAAATATTGATGACAGCAAGCGCTGCCGCGACTGCTGCATGAATTAAATTATTTTGATAATTAAAAAAGGACACTATTCTTCTACGATCCGGTTAAAAACCAGGTATCCAAAGAGCCCGAAAATTACAAAGAAAGAACCAAGAATGAGCAACCAAAAATTCCAGTCTGTCATGGGTTTTTGATCAAATAATAAACCTGTACATTTTGTCGCTGCAATGGCTACCGGTGATGCGGCTGGAAACAGTAAGATTGGGATCAACACATCACGTAATCCGGCCTGTAAGGTGATTCCTGAAATCAGGCAACCCACAGAAACAATGGCTCCTGTTCCCAGAAAAAGGATCAATGCCAATTGAAAAAATGAAAAGTTGGCGGGAAGATTCAGAAAAATAAAAAATGGAAGTATGAAAAGGAGTTCTGACATGAGAACAAAGATCAGTGCTGAAACAACTTTAGCAATGTAAACAGTTCCACGATCCACCGGTGCCGATGTCCAACTCCACATGGCATTTTCATCACGCTCCAGCGAGAAAAGCCTGTTTAGACCAAGAACGGATGTAAATAAAATAACCACCCATAAAAGTCCTGGTGCAAAGGTACGTATCAGTACAGGCGCGACTTGGAATGCCAAGGGAAAGATCAAGGTGATAGCTAATCCAAAAATGAACATGGATGTGATGATCTCTTTGGACCGCCATTCAATTTTCAGGTCTTTTAAAATCAGATGGATCAACATGGTTTCAATTCAATTCAATGATTCGATCTGTTTTGGATGATAACCAATGACGGTCATGGGAAACGATGAGCATCGTTTTTTCCCCGGTTTTCCATTCGTTAAATAAGGATTCAAAAAGTTGGATTCCCTCTGTATCCAATCCGGCCAAGGGCTCATCTAATAATAAAATATCTGGATCAAGGATTAAGACAGTGGCCAGTTTTAGCCGCTGGAGCATGCCTTGCGAATAAAATTTCACCAATTTATTTTGATTAAAATCCAGTCCAACTTTCGTCAATACTGCAGAAATATTGGTTTCAGGATTCCCATATAATCCGGAAATAAAGGCCAGGTTCTCTTGTCCGGTTAATCGTGGATACAATCCCACGGAATGCCCAAGGTAATACAGGTTTTTTCTTGCGGCAGTGTCATCCGGACTCACATTATTCTCTCCAATCTTGATCTCACCGGAATCAACGGACATGATGCCACTGATCATTTTGAGTAAGGTGGTTTTTCCCGATCCATTGGGACCGGAAAGGCCAATCTTTTCACCCGATTCCACTTGAAGAGAAAAGGATTTAAAAACGGGAAAACGGTAAAAAGATTTGGACAGATCAGTGACTTGAAGGTTCACGACACTTTCTTTAACTCTGCAATAATTTCTGAAATTTCTTGTTTAAGCGCTTGTCGGCCAGCATTGAAATCTTCGTCAGAAATATTCCCTATATGGTGATCCATTTCCAATTCTTTGATCTGGCGAAGCAGTACCTGTTTTTTTCGATCCAGGTTATCGTGGTTGATCCGTAAAGGAATGGTCGATTCTCCTTCTAAAAGCGGGGAGATCACATACCATACGATACTGGAAAACAACGCAATGACGGCGGTGGTAAAAACAAGGTTCATCGTCTTAATCCTTCGCCGGCCACAGACTAATCAATGTTCCAAATACGAGCACATACCCGCCAAACCAGACCCACCAAACGAGGGGATTTATCATTATTTTCAGATAAGCAATTTGTTGCTCCGTATCTATCCCCGAGAAAATAGAATAAATATCTTTATTCAAAGTAGTATGTATATCCAATTCACTGTGGGGTTGGCGTTTATCCGGGTTGGGGTCCCGATGGAAATAAACCCGTTTTTCCGGAAAAAGTCTTGTAACCAATTGATGTTGAATATTCCACACATTCAGGGCGGCGATCCAGGCCATATGATTGGGCCGTTCTACGGTTTGGATGGAAACCAATTCGAAATTATAACCATCAAATTCTTTTACTTCTCCTTTCTTTAAGGCGAATTCCAATTCAGAATCAAATGCATTTCCAGAGAATCCAATAAACATAAAAACGATTCCCAGATGGACAATATAGCCGCCATAACGGCTCCGATTTTTGGAAATCAGCGTTTTTAACGCCACAAATATGGATTCATTGAATCGTGAGGTTCGGGATCTTATCCCACGCTGAAATTCGGTGAGAATCGCTGCCAGCACAAAGCCCACCAGGGGAAATGAAACCAAGGTTGTGTTTCGAATTCCCAGGATGAAACAGGCAATGAAAACGATGAGACCTGTCAAAATGGGAAGGGTGAAATTTCGAACAAATGCCTGGTTGGATGTTCTGCGCCATGCCAATAATGGGCCTATACCTGTAAAAAGTAAAAGTAGAAGTCCAATGGGGACATTCACCTGGTTAAAGAAAGGTGCCCCAACTGTGATCTTTTCTCCCCTCACCGCTTCGGACAAAACAGGGAAAATCGTGCCCCAAAACACAGCAAAACAGATGACAAGGAAAATCACATTATTGAAAAGAAACCCACTCTCCCTGGATGTAAAGGATTCAATTCTTTTTTCTGATTTCAGAATGGGAAGTCGAACAAGGATCAGGACAGTACAAACAACGAGAATTAAAGCAATAAAGCCCAGAAAAACAGGTCCCAGATCCGAGACAGCAAATGAATGGACCGACGACATGACGCCGCTCCGTGTCAGAAATGTTCCAAAAATACAAAGTGTGAATGTGAGCAGGATCAAGATCATATTCCATGTTTTGAGCATGCCTTTCTTTTCCTGGATAATAATGGAATGCAGAAAAGCGGTTCCCGTGAGCCAGGGCATAAAAGAAGCATTCTCAACCGGATCCCAGGCCCAATAGCCGCCCCAACCCAATTCCTGATAAGCCCACCAGCCACCGAGAATAACCCCTGCACTCTGGAACAGCCAGGCGATCAATGTCCAGCGACGGATGGAACGGATCCAAACTGATCCTGTATCTTTGGTGATCAATGCAGCAATTGCAAAAGCGAAAGGAATGGTAAAGCCAACATAGCCGAGATACAATGTGGGTGGATGAATCGCCATGGTGAGATTCTGGAGAAGTGGATTGAGTCCATTTCCGTTGGCAACGACAAAATCTGCAACTGTGGGTGAAAATGGATTTTCAACAAAATTAACCAAGATCAAAAAGAATGCCTGAACGATTACTAATACAATTATGACCCACGGCATCAAGGCTGTGTAAGAATTCCGATATTTAAATAAAACAATTAGCGTATAAACGGAAAGAATAAAGAGCCAAAAAAGAAGGGAACCCGACTGGCCGGCCCAAAGTGCTGTCACTTTATAAATAGTAGGCGTTTCCAGGCTGGTATAATGAGCCACATACCGAATATCAAAATTGCTGGCGAGCAATTCGTTTAATAATAAAAACGTGGCCAGGATCGATAATGCAGACACAAGCACAGCAGCCCGCCACCCTCCCACAAAAAACCTGTAGTCAGCTTTTTGAAGAAATACAGAAAAAAGGAAAATGGAAATGGCAGCAAGCCCAAGCCCAAGACTTAAGGAAATACTCCCTAAAACAGGTGTCATATTGATTCAGTATTATAAGAAGATTCGTCTCTCAAATCGCCCTCATACCGAGAGGCGCATTTGGTTTGAAGTTGGTCTGCCTTAAAGGTGCCATTCACGTAATTCCCTTCCACGATGACCTCTGCTTCGTCCTTAAAAAGGTCCGGCCTTGTGCCGGTGAAATAAACCTGCACGGTATGGTCTCCCTGCTCCAAATGGAAGTTACATTCCAACAGGTTTTGCTCTGATACATGTATCGTACCGGGAGAGACCAATCCGCCCAAACGGATTCGTTCTGTTTGATCAACGGTATGGATCTCTGTCAGGGAAAGGAATCGCACCATGCCCGGATTATCCTGATTTGGATTAAGCGTAACGTAGCCAATCCAGGCAAATGCCAAGAAAGACAGTGTGATGACTGCAATAATAATTTTTTTCTGATTCATAATTTTTTTTCCTTAAAAAACAGCAGATTCCTGCCATTCTCCAAATTCTGCTTTCATGGCCACAACAATTTCGCCCATGGTCACGTATGCTTTCGCCGCTTCTATGATAGGCGGCATCAGGTTGTTCCCGTTTTTGCATGCTTCTTGAATTTCAAGTAATGTCGCCTGCACTTTCGTTTCATTACGGGATTTTTTCAGATCCGCTAATTTTTGGCGTTGACCCGTCCCCGCTTCGCCACCAATCTCAAGAATGGGTATATCAATTTCCTCGTCTTCTTTCACAAATCGGTTTACACCCACCATAATACGCTGATTTGAATCCAGTTTTGATTGATAATCTGATGCTGCTCGGGCAATCTCACGTTGGAAAAATCCTTGTTCAATAGCCGGAATCACGCCCCCAATATTTTCAATTTCCTGAAAATATTGTTCTGCATCTTCTTCGATCTGGTCTGTGAGTTCTTCAATAAACCAGGAGCCTCCCAATGGATCCACTACATTGGCTACGCCTGTTTCAAAAGCAATCAATTGTTGGGTTCGAAGTGCAATTTCCGCTGCTTTTTCTGTTGGCAAAGCCAATGTTTCATCCATAGAATTGGTGTGTAAACTTTGGGTTCCGCCCAGCACACCGGCTAAAGCCTGGAAGCCGGTTCGAGCAATATTTATCTCGGGCTGTTGGGCTGTGAGACTGCATCCCGCCGTTTGGGTGTGGAAGCGCAATTTCCAGGATCGTTCACTCTTGGCACCATATTTATTTTTCATCCGCTTGGCCCAGATCCGGCGAGCAGCACGAAATTTGGCGATCTCTTCAAAAAAGTCTAAATGAGAATTAAAAAAGAAAGAAAGTCGCGGTGCGAAATCGTCCACATCCAATCCAGCTTCGATCCCATGTTCTACATAAGCAAATCCGTCGGCCAAGGTAAATGCCAATTCTTGTGCCGCGGTGGAACCTGCTTCCCGGATGTGGTATCCACTGATGGAAATGGTATTGAATTTCGGCATGTGTTCAGTGCAATAAGCCATCATATCCGTAATCACACGCATGGATGGTTTCGGCGGGAAGATCCATTCCTTTTGGGCTATAAATTCTTTTAAAATATCATTTTGGAGGGTACCACGGAGTTGATCCAAGGGCACGCCCTGCTTTTCTGCCACAGCAATATAAAATGCCAGGAGAACAATGGCAGGCCCGTTAATGGTTTGGGAGACTGAAATCTCACCCAAATTGATGCCGTCAAATAATGTTTCCATATCAGCGAGAGAAGAAACACTGACACCACATTTCCCCACTTCTCCTTTTGAATAGGGATGGTCCGGATCGTAGCCCATGAGGGTGGGCATATCATAAGCTACGGAAAGACCGGTTTGACCTTTTTCCAGTAATTTTTTGAAGCGGTGGTTTGTTTCTTCCGGTTTCCCGAATCCGGCAAACTGGCGCATGGTCCAGAGTTTTCCACGGTATAAATTGGGATGGACACCCCGAGTGTAGGGGAATTGCCCCGGGAATCCGATCTTCTCCATGTAATCACCATTTGGGGAATCCGGGAAGTAACACAGATCCAGTTCTTCGCCGGATAAGGTATCAAAATCCGCGTCACGAGTCGACATAGATGCAGTGGTTTTTTCCCACTGGTTTAATCCATCTTGAAATAGATTTAATTGTTCATTCATGGTCAAAAATTATTTCGGTGATCTTCCGGCTCTGAAAACTGTCCAACCTTCATATAACATCCATAAAATCAGGGTGGCTAATATACCATCTATCGCTAATAAAAGTCGATTGTTCCCGACGAAGGATTGGGCTTTTACTGCCAGGGATGTGAGGGTGGTTACGGTAATGAAAATGAAGGGGATGATCAGCGGCAAAACAGGCTTATGCTTTTTCCAGAAATAGATGGACAGCATCATCAAGGTTAAAGCAGCCAGCATTTGGTTCGAGGCGCCAAAGATGGGCCACAACACCCAACCGGCTTGGGTTGATTCTCCTGAAACAGGATCAGCAACCGTCCATAGGGTCATAGCCATTGCCGGTATAATAGCCACAATCGTGGCAACATAACGGTTTTTTAATAAGGGGATACCAACGGCTTGGCCCACTTCTGAGAGAATGAATCTTTGGATTCGTGTTGCTGTATCTAAAGTTGTTGCGGCAAATGAAATGACCAATACAGCCATGATCGTTTTGGCAAGTGTTGGTGGAATTCCCAGTGATTCAATCAAAGCGCCCCCACCCAATACAAATGCAGTAGCTTTATTCGTCGCTGCATGAGCCCAGGTATCATAATAAATATTCCAATTCAGATTATCTACAGCACCAATAGAGGGCAGATTACAGTTGGTAACCAATGAAATTCCCGCCACGGCCGCAATGGTGGAAGCTAAAGCCAGCGTCCCTTCGCCAAGCATGGATCCATACCCGATCATTTTTGTATCCTGAATATTGGACACCTGTTTTGATGTGGTTCCGGATGCCACCAATCCATGAAATCCGCTAATAGCTCCACAGGCGATGGTCACAAATAATAAAGGGAATAAACCTGGAACTCCCTCGCCTGTCGATCTTATCATGGGCGCTTCCACCATAGGTTGAGCAATGGCGATCCCGATAAAGATCAATGCCAAGCCAACGATCAATTGGTGACTGTTTATGTAGTCCCGCGGCTGGAGCAACAACCAAACCGGAAGCAGGCTGGCAATCCCTGAATAAATAAAAAGTAAAATGATCCAAAGAGTAGATTGGGATGATTTATCTAATCCAATTGCGTCGAATGAAAGGGGTGTGAAAGATCCGATATAAACAAAAACATAAAGCAGGATCAAGGCAATGATGGAGGGAATCAAGGCATCCACTTTTTTTTGATAAAGCAAATAACCAACGGCGAGAGCAATAATAATTTCAATATTCACCGGCAGGACGGCTGTGGGAATGCTCACAAAAAGTCCGGCAATTGCCATGGCAAAAACAGCCAGCACCAGCCAACTTAACATCATGACAAAAATCAGGAACATGGTTTTTACACGCTTGTTGATAATGGTACCGGTAATGTCTGCAATCGTCTTCCCTTTTTCCCGGACAGAAACCACAAGCGCACCAAAATCGTGAACGGCACCCATAAAAATGGTTCCCAAAACGATCCATAAGATGGCCGGTAACCAACCCCAGAAGGCGGCAATGCAAGGACCAATAATCGGTGCTGCGCCCGCTATAGATGTAAAGTGATGTCCAAAAAGAATGCCTTTCTTGGTGGGGACAAAATCGATTCCATCCTGGAACTCTTTTGACGGAACTTCTCCCGTAAATTCCTGGAGAGCATATATTTTAGTTGAGATATAAGATGCGTAAAACCGGTAACCCAAGCCAAACAGGATGAGTCCAATGAGGGCTAGAAATAGGGAATTCAAAATTTGGGTCCTATTAATTCACCCCGTGGAATATTCCATTATTCATAAGTAGTTTTTTTCATATTTTTTTCTAATTAAGAATGAATTAACCGTGTTAATTCTACGCTGACAAGGGAAGCGTAAAACAAGTTCCTCCTATGTAAACATCATATTAATTTTTGAATCTCCTTCGTCGATTCAACATCAACACGGTTGATGGGCTCCAAATTTCTTCATTATTCTTACGACTTATCTAAAGCAAGTTTAATAAAAAGCTTAGACAGAAACAGTTTCCTTTTCACCAACCCAATCACGAATTGATTGTGAAACACCATCAAGATCCAGCCCCAGCAAAGCCAGGATCTGATCACGGGAGCCATGTTCCACAAAGGTATCCGGCAGACCCAGTTTCTTTAACTGGCCTTGAAACCCATTTTCCAAAAGCCACCCGGCAACACCATCGCCAAAACCGCCTGTGGTCGTCCCTTCTTCCAATGTAATGATCTTTGTGAATTTTTTCTTCATGGAATCCAAGTAAGCTGTATCCATGGGTTTAATGAATCTGCAATTAACCACTTCGCAGGTGATCCCGGATGAAGCGATTTGTTTTGCCGCATCCAAAGCCGTGTAAACCATGGGGCCTACAGCCAGGATGGCCACATCCGATCCCCGTTGTTCCACATCCCATGATCCAATGGGCAGCAATTCCGCCTGTCCATTTTCGTCAAATTCCGTAGAACTTGCTTTGGGATAGCGAATGGTGAAAGGCTGGTCTTTAATGTTCAAAGCTGTATAGAGTAAATGCCTGAATTCATTGCCACTTTTTGGGGCCGTAACAATCATTTCCTGAATACAGCGCATATAAGCAATATCCAGGGCGCCGTGGTGTGTGGGACCATCTTCACCGGCAATGCCGGAGCGATCCATACAAAAGATCACAGGAAGATGCTGGATGGCACAATCGTGAACAATATGATCATATGCCCGTTGTAAAAAAGTAGAATAAATAGCAACGATTGGACGCACACCCTCGGTCGCCAGCCCTGCTGAAAATGTTACACCATGACCTTCCGCAATGCCCACATCATAATACCTGTCAGGGAATTCTTTGGAATAAGGGACAAGTCCGGTTCCTTCCCGCATCGCCGCCGTAACACAAACTGTATCTTTTCGGTTTCTAGCTATCTCACAGGTTAATTTTCCAAACACATCCTGGAAAACAGGAGCAGTTGATTTAGGAACTTCTTTTTCAATTTTATAGGGCTTTTTACCGTTGGGCTTCACCGCATGGTATTTTACCGCATCGTCATGGTACTCACGATTTTCAACATTCATGGAAACCATGCCTTTGCCCTTTTTTGTTAAAACGTGGAGTAAAACCGGTTTTTGGATATCCTTGATATTTTCCAGGGTATGTAGGACCTCATCCAGATCATGACCATCAATGGGTCCAAAATATCGGAAACCCAATTCGTCAAACAGGATGCCGGGTACGATCAAACTTTTTAGACTTTCTTCCACTTTCCTGATCAAGGTTCGCGTTGTGCTTTTCGCAATAGGTAATTTGCCCGTGAGATCCCAAATCTCATTGCGAATGCGGTTATAAAGCGGATTGGAGATCAGACGTGTAAAATAAGTTGAAATAGCGCCTACATTGGGACTGATGGACATTTCATTATCATTCAGGATTACCAAGAGTTGCCGGCCAAGATGCCCGGCGTTATTGATACCTTCAAAGGCAAGTCCACCTGTCATAGCGCCATCACCAATGATGGCAGCAACACGAAAATCTTCTTTATTTTGGTGCCGGCCTTCTGCGACACCCAATGCAGAAGAAATGGAGGTGGATGCGTGTCCTGCACCGATCACATCATAGTCACTTTCAGTTCGTTTTAAAAATCCGCTCAATCCTTTAAATTTCCGAATCGTTGGAAAATCATCATATCTCCCTGTCAATAATTTATGGGCATAGCCCTGGTGTCCCACATCCCAGATCAATTTATCCGTTGGTGTATTATAAGTATAATGAAGTGCCACCGTTAATTCGATTACACCCAAAGTCGGCGCCAGATGTCCACCAATTTCAGTAATTGTTTTAATGGTATAGTTTCGAAGTTCGTCACAGAGTTCCTGGAGTTGTTCGTTTGAATACCCGCGGATATCTGCGGGAGATTTTATATTCGGTAAATAGTTAAGTTGCATAAACCTGATTTAATTTTTTCGTGTAAACCTTGCTGGATGGATCAAAAAGGATCTGATGAAAAATATCGATATTATCCAGTTCAGGGTGAAAAGATAGCCCCAAGTGATATCCGGAGATCACAGCTACTGGTGACCCATTGAATTCGCCAAGGACTTGTATATCAGTTCCCATTTCTGATATTTTTGGTGCACGGATCAACGTTGTGGCCAATTCAATTTCCGTATTTGAATTAAAATGATATTTCACCATTTCAGTGGATGATTCAATTTGACGGCCATAAGCATTTCGATCCACGGTAATATTAAGGAAACCAAAGGGTTGGACGCGCTCATCCGGCACTTCTTTGGCCATCATAATGAGTCCAGCGCAGGTCCCCATGACAGGGTGGCCTTTCCCAAAATTAATGAGGGGTTCCCGCAATCCGAAAGAATCAATCAACAATGATAGGGTGGTGGATTCGCCGCCGGGAATCACCAGTCCATCAATTGAATCTAAATCTGCTAGTATTTTCACCGGTACAGATTCGATACCGAGCCTGGAAAAAACGCGGTGGTGCAGGGCGAAATCGCCCTGCAATTCTAATACGCCGACTTTAATTACCAGCCTCTTTCTTGCAATCTTTCTTCCACAGGGATCTCGGACATATCCAGTCCTTTCATAGCCTTTTTGAGTCCTGAACTGGCGGCAGCAACCCGTTTAGCATCCTGGTAATGTGTGGTTGCTTCCACTACTGCTTTTGCCCGTGCTGCCGGATCATCACTTTTAAAAATCCCAGAACCAACAAAAACAGATTCCGCGCCAAGCTGCATCATGAGCGATGCGTCAGCCGGAGTGGCAATCCCACCTGCTGCAAAATTTGGAACGGGGAGTTTTCCCAGTTTGGCCACTTGCTGAACCAATGAAAGGGGTGCACCCAAATTTTTTGCTTCAGCCACAAGTTCATCTTGCTCAAGCCGAGTGACTCTTTTGATCTCGGTCATGACGGTTCTCATATGGCGAACAGCCTCTACAATATTCCCACTGCCTGCTTCACCTTTGGTCCGGATCATGGCAGCACCTTCCGCGATCCGCCGAAGGGCTTCACCCAGGTTTCTGCACCCACAGACGAATGGTACATTAAAATCCTGTTTCCAAATATGGTTGTGTTCATCGGCTGGAGTCAATACTTCGCTTTCATCAATGAAATCGATTTCCAGTGTTTCCAGCACTTGCGCTTCAGCAAAATGGCCAATCCGACATTTCGCCATGACAGGAATAGAGACTTGTGCTTGGATCCCCCGTATCATATCCGGGTCACTCATCCTTGAAATTCCACCGTCTTTGCGAATGTCTGCCGGGATTCGTTCCAATGCCATAACAGCGCATGCGCCCGCATCTTCAGCAATTTTTGCCTGTTCCGTGTTGGTCACGTCCATAATAACGCCACCTTTCAGCATTTCTGCCAACCCGACCTTTACTTCAAATGTTCCTTTACTCATAAACTGTTTCCTCTTCAATTACGTGTCCAATTTCTTTTATTTTTTCCACCACGCCTTTAATAATATCATCAGGCGTGGATGCACCGGCAGAAATGCCCACCGTTTCACAATTTTCAAACCAGGATGTTTTCAGATCACCAGCATCGGTTACCTGGTAAGATCTTTTATTTCTTTCCAACGCCAATTGGGTCAATCGTTTTGAATTGGCACTGGTGAATGATCCAATGACAATCATCACTTCGCATTGGGTCGCTAATTCTTTTATTTGCTCATGATTTCGTCGCGTGGGAAAACAAATGGTATTCACAAAGCGCAGGTCAAAAACTTTTTCCATGAGTACATTAATGATCTCCTGGACATTCTCGATCATTTGCGTGGATTGACTCACCACACCGGCTTTTTTCATTTTTCGAAGTGCTTTCGCTTCTTCTACGTTGGCAAGGATAATGGGATTTTCCACTTGAGCTGCAATCCCAACCACTTCATCGTGGCCATGATCCCCAATGATAATTGTTCGCCGTCCTTCCGCTTCCAGTTTTTTGATCTCATCATGGATCTCAATCACCAAAGGACAAGTCGCATCAATGATATTCAAGTTTTTATTCTTTGCCTTATCCCACACTCTGGGTGCTGTTCCATGGGCACGAAACAGGATAGGTTTATCTTTCGGCACTTCAGCTAATTTATCCACGACCTTCGTACCTGCTTTGGAAAGATCTTCCACAACTTTCTCATTATGGACGATGGTGCCCAACATGTAAACCTCGCCGTGATCTTGAGCCGTATCGTAAGCAAGATTTACAGCATCTCGAACACCAAAACAATATCCCGCATCTTTTGCTACTAATATTTTCATAAGGAACCGTTCATTTTTTGTCGAATGGATTCAATGGATGCATTCACAGTTTTTTCTTTTACATCCACCAATGATCCGGAGACCACAGCACCGGCGGCAAAGGCATGTCCGCCACCGCCCAAGGATTTTGCAATGTCATTCACACTATATTTCCCTTTGGAACGAAAATTGATTCGACAACTTTCCTCATTTTGTTCAAAGATCATGAGTGCCACTTCAACGCCACGGATGGTACGAACCATATCGGAAAAACCGTCAACATCTGCTTTGGAAGCTTGGGCTCGATCCATCATTTCCTGGGTAATAACAAACCATGCCAAATTACCATCTAATTCATAATGCAAATTAGTTAAAAGTTCACCCATAAGTTGTATCCGAGATTTGGTGCTGTTCTCATAAATATTTTGATAAATGGTGTGAGTTTCCACGCCAGATTCCAGGCATTGAATGGCGATATCGTAACACTTCTTATTCGTATTACTGTATCGAAAACACCCCGTGTCGGTCATAACCGCAGTATAAATCCCTTCAAAACTTTTTTTAACAATGGGATCTGTCCGGGCAATTTGTAAATAATCGTAAACCATACATCCTGTGGCAGCAGCAGATAAGTCCACCACATTATGGGTAAATGGATGGTCATCAGGGTGGGGATGATGATCGATATTCATGGTAGTCAAGCCATGGGATTCAATTGCATCCACGATGGTTCGGATCCGAACATAATCTCCCACATCAAAAATGATGACGAGATCCACATCCTTGATCCAGTTCTCATAAGAATCCTGGTCATAGCACTCAAAAATTTCATCAGAATTCAAAAAAGAGTAATAATCCGGCAAAGGAGAAAAATTGACAATCCTCACATCTTTCCCGATTTCTTTCAAATGGTAATATAAACCACATTCGGCACCCAGGCCATCACCGTCGGGGTTTTCATGTGTGGAGAGCATAATTCGATCCGCAGCGCTAATCACTTCATGCACTTGATGCCAATCGATGGGTGTGTTATTAAAATTCATAATATTTTTATTAGATTCCTTTAGTGATCCCATTGAATTTCCTGCGATCCTTCATCCATCTGGACCTTTCGGGCCAAAACAAACAAATAATCGGACAGGCGGTTTAAATAAACTTTATGAAGATCTGAATCATCTTCAAATTCAGCCAAAGCCACAACATCTCTTTCTGTATTGCGGCATGCAGTCCTTACAATATGGATTCGAGCAGAAAGTTCCGTTCCTCCCGGCAAAATAAATTCTTTTAAAGGCGGAAGTGATTCATTCATTTTTTCTGTTTCATGCTCCAGCCATTGCAGCCGTTCTGCACCCAAAAGCTGCAACTCTGTTCCGGGCATGGCCAATTCGCCGCCAAGATCAAAAAGATCTTGCTGGATACATTCCAAATCATTTTTAACCGGACTTCCGGCTACAACCATGGTCCAGCCAAGCAATGAATTCAAATGATCCACTGATCCAATCGATTGGATGCGAATATGGGTTTTGGGAACTCTTCTACCATCCCCAAGACCGGTTTGGCCGCCATCGCCAGATTTTGTGATCACTTTAGAAACGCGCATTAGAAAAAGATAATTGAAACCAAAATAAAAAGTGGAAACAGGATCGGTAATGACCATTTTACAAAATACCCAAAGAAACTGGGCATTTCGATCCCTGAGGCTTCAGAAATAGATTTCACCATAAAATTAGGCGCATTCCCGATATAGGTATTGGCACCCATAAAAACGGCTCCTGCGGAAATAGCTAAAAGAGTGTTTGGCAGATCCCCCATCAGGGTGGCAGCATCACCACCTGCAGTATTGAAAAAAACCAGGTAAGTCGGTGCATTATCCAAAAAACTGGACAAAATTCCGGTGGCCCAAAAATACATGTAATTGATGGGGCTGCCATCTCCATTTGAAACAGAAGAAACAACAGATCCTAATGCACCATGGGTTCCTGCTTTCAAGATAGCGATGGCAGGAATAATTGTTACGAAGATACTGGCAAACAATTTGCCTACTTCGATAATGGGAAACCATGTGTATTCATTGGCGCCGCGAATCTGACGAGGTGTTAATGTCCAACTGGCATACGTCAGCCCAAGCAATAAAAGATCACGAGCAATATTTTGCAATTCTACATGAATATGAAATACGCTGAATGAAATATGGGGTTGCCAGAACCCGCTTAATAAAACGCCGCCAATCACGCCCACAAGCAATAACAGATTAAAGGACCCTTCTAGCCCCAGCTTATGAGATTCGCCATTTTGAGTGGGTTCCGGGGTAAGCTCCCGTCCGTAAAAAAAAGTATCAAACCCATAAAAAATTACCAATAGGCAGCCAACCATAAACAGCATGGGCTTCAGCATGGCAGTGGTGGTCCAAAAGAAATCCACACCTTTTAAAAATCCCAGGAATAAAGGTGGATCTCCAAGGGGTGTCAGGGATCCTCCTATATTTGCCACGAGGAAAATGAAGAAAACAAACACATGAACTTTATACTTACGGTGAGCATTGGCGCGGATCAAAGGGCGGATCAACAGCATGGCTGCCCCCGTCGTTCCCATCCAACTGGCCAGAATTGTTCCAATTAAAAGGATCAAAGTGTTCACACCGGGAGTTCCTACAAGGGATCCTGTTAAACGTACACCACCGGAAATTGTAAATAAAGCCAGTAGTAATATAATAAACGGGATGTATTCTAAAAGCGCCACATGAAGTAATTCATATAGGGTGACTTCCCAGCCTTCCTTGAATAAAAATGGACCGATCAATGAAACAGCCCAAAAAAGAGATACCTTACCGAAATGGTGATGCCAAAAAAGGGGCGCCACCAATGGGAATGCTGCAATAGATAACAAGATACCAATAAAAGGGATCACCCAAATAATACTTAAGTTTTCGATACTCCCATCTAAATGGGGGATTTCCCCATGAGTACCGCCACCAGCCAGGATCAATGCGGGTACGGAAGTTAAAATGATGGACAGTATCTTATGTTTCATGATGATTCTATATCAGTTTTATCGAAGCTTGAAAATTACATTGATTCTCTCATAGAATGGAACCTTGATCAAATATAATTACATCGGTTTTGAAGGACTTTTTTCATTAATTTTGGGGATGGAAATTGTTCTTGGAATTACTGTTTTAGCCATTGCCATCGCCGGTATGGCCATTGGTGTCATTTTTAATAATAAACCGTTATCCGGTTCCTGCGGTGGATTGAATCCCGATGGCGTTTGTTCCATTTGCGGCGGGGATCCGCAAAAATGCAAAAATACCGAAGCTGATTCAGTTAGCGTATGATCCCGTAAATCGAGTCCTCTATTTTTGCACCATCGGATCTGGCAACACGTCTCGATCCATCTTTTTTATCAAGAATCCAAATGGCTTCAATTTCCGGATTTTCTGACACTTTTTTTAATCCCGTTTGGTAATCCATCACCATTAAAGCTGTTGCCCACGCATCGGCCATCATACATGAGTTTGATTGAACGGTAGCAGATAATACATCAGTTTGGATTGGATAACCTGTTTTTGGATTGATGGTGTGACCAAGAATTTCACCGTTTATATTAACAAAATTTCGGTAATTCCCGGAGGTTGCAATTGCTCCGCCGTCCGAATAAACGATTGCTGAGAATATTCGATCCGGTTTATTCCCGCCGGAAGGATTTTCAATGCCGATGGACCAGGATTTATTTCTTTGATTTCGTCCAGAGCATTGTACTTCCCCACCAATTTCTACGAAAAGATCTGTGTATCCCTTTAATTGGAGAAATTGAAAAACTTCATCCACGCCATATCCTTTTGCGATAGCATTCAGGTCCAATTTTGTTTTAGGATTCTGTTTTTGAATACCATTGTCCGATAAAATGATCTTTTCCCAACCTGAATGAGATAATACATTTTCAATTTCCTCATGGGTTGGCATCCCAGATTTTGGATTTGGGCCAAAGCCCCAAAGACTCATGAGATCAAACACGGTTACATCAAATGCACCATTTGTTTTTCGGGAAATAGCCTGTGCCATATTAACAACCTGCAAAAATTCTGGTGAAACAGGAATAGGTGAATCGGTTTGATTTTGATTAAATCGTGAAATTTCACTATTCGAATCCCAAGTGGACATTTTTCGATTCACTTCCGTCAGAATAGAGTCAATGCCTTGTTCTATTTTTTTCTGTGCTTCAAACAATCCAACGTGGATGATTTTGATCGAATAGGTTGTGCCCATAGTTTGACCGGAAAAAAGGACGATATCTCTGGGAGAACTGCATCCCATCCATAAGAGTAGAAAGCCCAACAGAATTTGGGTTCGTTTATTAGTCCCAGGTATTCTTTTCATAAACAGTCAGGTTTAAAATTTGAAAATCAACTGTTCCCCAGTGCGTTTCCAAAATAAATTGGAAATATCAGGAAACAGCAGCGGCGATATTCAGGGTGATTTCCAATAGGAATCCGGGCGTTATTCCAAGGATAAATACAATGGCAATTAACAAAGCAAGGACGCCTGCTGTCAGCAATCCCGTAGCGGGTTGTAAACTTTCTTTTTCATCCCGCATAACCATATTCACAATGATCCGAAAATAATAGTAAAAAGAGACCAGCGTATTCAAAACGGCAATTACCACCAACCAAATATAACCTTTTGCTATGGCCGCAGAAAAAAGTCCATATTTTGCGATAAATCCAGCCGTAGGTGGAAACCCGGCCAGGGAAACCATAAAAATCGCCATGGCAGCTGATAGCAAAGGGTTGCGAGAAGCCAGACCTCGAAATTGTCTGAAGGTCAAATCCTGTTCATTTTTTTCCACTAAAGATAGAATGGCGAATGCACCGAGATTCATGACGGAATAAACCACTAAATAGAATAACACCGCCGAAATGCCAGCCATGTCTTGGACGAGGATACCCATGACTAAATACCCGGCATGAGAGACACTGGAAAAAGCCAGCATCCGTTTTATATTGGACTGCACAAGGGCAGAGATATTCCCCACCGTCATGGTCAACGCAGCCAAAACCCAAAAGAGATCCTGCCACTGGGTGAATGTTTCCGGAAAAGCGATCATGAATACTTTCAGCAATGCGCCAAAACCTGCTGCTTTAGGTGCCGTGCAAAGAAAACCTGTGATTGTTGTGGGGGCTCCTTGATAAACATCCGGTGACCACATATGAAATGGCGCCAAAGCAACCTTAAAAGCAAATCCCGTGAGCAAAAGTCCAATGCCTAAATAAAGGTAAACATCGGAAAGGACTGTTCCCGCTGCAATGGCTTGAGCGATCCCTGAAAAGTTTGTTGTTCCTGTGGCGCCGTAGGTCAATGCTGCACCAAATAAGAAAAAGCCTGTGGAAAAAGCACCCAATAATAAATACTTTAATCCCGATTCATTGCTGTAAAGGTTATGCCGGAGAAAGCCCACTAGCACATAAAGCGATAAAGATAGAAGTTCCAGGCCAAGAAAAACCATCACCAGGTCGTTTGCTCGTGTCATGAGCATCATGCCAATGACGGCAAATAAAATGAGTGCCGGATATTCACCACGGGATTTGGTGCCCATTCTCTCCAGGTATCCCTGTGAGAAAATCAGTGTCAATAAACCGACAAAAAGATAAAGGAAATCAAGAAACATTGAAAACTTGTTGAGATACAGCATACCGCCAAAAAGAAGTTTATCGTCAAAGCCTCCCTGCGCTATGGCCACCCCGGCTAACCCAAGTCCCAGAGCAGCTACCGACAGCATAATCCCAGGTCGGGAAATTCGTGCCATCTCAATGGTCAGGACAACCAGGGCCGTTATTGTTAAAATAATCTCCGGAGCGATCCCTGCTAAATCACTTGAGGTAAAGTACTGGCTTAAATCCATAGGATCACCGCATCCGTTACAATTTGGAGATTTATGTCCATCCAATTATTTCCTTAAAATACTGTGCAAATGAGGCCATTGAATCATACACTGGAAGGTTTTCAATAGGTAAGGTTGCATGAATCCTTTCGAGAAGATGTTCGACTGAAACATGCATATAACTCAACAGGATTTCCGGTTGCAGCCCGATCAGGAATACCAAAATAACAAGCGGTAAAAGGGTCGCAATTTCTCTTAAATCCAGATCCGTAAGTTGGGCCTTTGTATTGGTGTTTATTTCATTTAGCGCAATACGATAATACAGCCAAACCATATAAGACGCACCGAGGAGCACGCCAACAATGGAAAAGGCAGCAATGATCATATTGGCCTTAAATGCCCCGCTGATGATCAGGAATTCCCCAATAAATGCATTCATACCGGGAAAACCGATGGCGGCAAGCGAAAAGATCGTAAAAAAAACAACATAAATTGGAACGGTCTTGAACAGCCCGCCATAGTCCTCAATCATCCTTGTATGGGTCCGCTCATAGATCATTCCAACACAAAGAAAGAGTGCACCCGTGATAATACCATGATTTATCATCTGCAGAATGCCACCCTCAATCCCATTTTGGTTCAGACAAAAGATCCCCAGTGTAACGAACCCCATATGGCTGACGCTGGAATAGGCGATTAATCTTTTCATATCCTTTTGCATCAGAGTTACATATGCGCCGTAGATAATTGCCGTTACGGATAGGGCCAGCAACGGAATAAAAAACAACTTCACCGCGAATGGAAACATGGGGAAAGAAAACCTTAAAAAACCGTAGGCGCCCATCTTTAGCAAAACACCGGCCAGGATGACACTCCCGGCAGTGGGTGCCTCTGTATGGGCATCCGGCAGCCAAGTATGGACCGGGAACATGGGCATCTTCACTGCAAAGGCGGCAAAAAATGCCAGGAACAACCACACTTGAAGATGAGGCGGATAGTTCCCATTGGACAGTTCCAGAATATCGAATGTTTTCCCCCCGGCATAATACAGGACAATGATCCCCACCAGCATCAGGACACTTCCTGCCAGGGTAAAAAGGACAAATTTTATGGTGGCGTAGATCCGGTTGGAACCACCCCAAACGCCAATGAGCAGAAACATGGGAATCAGTGTCAGCTCCCAAAAGAGATAAAAAAGGAAAATATTCAGGGAAACAAAAACACCGATCATTGCTGTTTCCATGATCAAAAGAGATATAAAAAACGCCTTTGTTTTTTCCTGAATTGCCATCCAGGACACGGACACACAAAGTATGTTTAAAATCGTCACCAGAATGATGAATAACACACTAATACCGTCAACACCGACCTTGTAGCTTATATTCCAAGCGGGTATCCACGGATGGATCTCAACAAACTGCATTTTATAGGTTGCTTTATCAAAGTGCGTATAAATAGGGAGGGAAACAATAAATGTTGCAACCGTAGTCGCTAGAGCCAGCCATTTGATCCATACTTCATTCCGAATAAAAAGTATCAGCAAAGCCCCAGCCAGGGGTAAAAATGTAGTTACCGTTAATACCGGAAAATCGAGACTATTTAAAAGTATATTTTCCATCTTTTCCTTTACGGTAATATGATCCCAATAAAAATCACGGTCAGGACTCCCGCAACCATGATCATGGCATAATGTTGAATTTGACCACTCTGGATCGCTTGTAGCTTTCTGCTCCACATAAGGGTCAGGTTTGCAATTTCGCTAAAGATTCTATCCACGATAACTGTATCAACCCATTTAAACCAACTGGCCACGCGTAAAATAGGTTTCTGAATAATAAACTCGTAACACTCACCGATGACATTGTACTCCAAACTGGCCAGCGGTTTATTGATGAACCACATGAAGACTTTGGCTCCCTTTCTCGGAAACCAGTCTGTATCCATACTGATCGTGTTCGCACACCACAGCTTTTTTAAGAGCAGGAAAAAACCAAGCTGTGTGAAGAGCAGTAGCTGCAAAGTTTCCCAGGTATGGTATGCCGTATAGGGTTCAAAATGGACCGGATAAGGCAGTAATGCATAAAGAGGTTTATAGAAAATACCCAGTCCAATACAAAACAGCGACCCTATGATCATGGCCAGTTCCATATTCCACGGTGGTTCCTTCGCTTTAATGCCCCGGTCCTTCCCGAACCAAATGAAATAGGGCACCTTCAAACCGGTGTGAAGAAATGTGCCTGCAGAAGCCAACATTAGGCACATGAAGGCCCACATATAATGTTCCTCGCTGAAAGCTGCGAGTGTCATGGATTTACTCACAAAACCGCTGAACAATGGAAATGCGGAAATGGCAAGACCGCCAATGATGGTATAGATCATTGTCCTGGGCATGGTTTTATAAAGTCCGCCCAGTTCCGACAACTTTGCCGTTCCCGTTGCATACAGCACCGAACCTGTGCCCATAAACAGCAGTGATTTATACAGGATATGGCAAAAAGCATGGGCTACCACACCGTTGATCGCCATCTGGGTTCCCAGTCCAACACCGGCCACCATATAACCAACCTGGCTGATAATGTGGTAGGCCAGCAGTCTGCGGACATCATTCTCCAATACGGCATAAACAACACCGTAAATCGCCATGACAACACCCAGGACGATCAGGATCTCTGATCCTGCACAGACACGGATCAAGGCATAAACAGCGGTTTTAGTGGTGAAAGCACTCATAAATACTGCACCAGTAACCGTAGCGGCAGGATAGGCATCAGGAAGCCAGGCACCGAGCGGCGGCACCGCAGCATTTATAATAAACCCAATTAAAATCAGAAAGGTTGCCAGGCTTTGAAGATCTGTTGGCCACCAACCGTGAAAAGGCAAATACTGGATGGATAAATCACCACTTACCGAATATTGGATCATAATCCCGGAAAATAGGATAAGACCACCAAGCACATGCCATAAGAGATACCTGAATCCTGAATCAACAGAAGATGGAATTTTCCGGTACCAAACCAGGAACACTGAAGAAAAGGCCATGATTTCCCAGAAAAGGAATAATGTGAGGAAATCGCCTGCAAAGGTGACACCCAGGGACCCTCCGATATAATAAAAAGCAGCAAGGTGTTCACCGTCATTTTTTACATGGATGGAATAAATGACCCCAATCACACCCATGATAGTGAATATATAGGCAAAGACCTTGCTTAATTTATCTACATGGCCAAAGGTTAACTCCCAATTCAAAAACTCATAAATACCATAAACACCAAGGGGCATGTTTACAACAGCGAAAAAAGCCAGGAGAGTGAGTAAAAGCATAAACCCCTGCTTGATTCGACCTTTGAGTAAAGGAATCAGGAGCCCGCCTATGATATAGTATGCTGACGGATGAAAAAATTCAATATTGAAAATTTCACTTATCATAATAATCCTCATCCTGCATCAGCCAAAGTTGACCTATCCATTTTGACACTATGATAATCAGCGCACAGGAGATCAATCCAAATACAGACCAGAATCCCGGGATCTTGTCTCCAAAAAAGTGAATCTCATGGCGGGGAATAATAAAATCCACCAGAATCAGTAAAACCAATAATCCATAAGCAAATTTCTTGACTTTCTGCGTGCGCAGCTTGTCTATGATCTCAATCAAATTCATCGAATAACACTCTCTGCTATTTTTACAATAAAATCTGGATACAAACCCAGAACCACACTCACGATGGCAGTTAAGGTAAGAGGAACTACCATGAAGGGGATTTCTTTAATCACAGCGTTTTCATGAGATTTGAGTTCCTGCGTGATTTCAGAATCTTCCGTCTTAAAAAATGCCTTATAAACGATGGGGATAAAATAGGCTGCATTCAAAAAGGAACTTGCCAATAGTACAGCTAGTACCGCCATATTATGTCTTTCCAGGGAGCCAATGACCAGGTACCACTTTGTGATAAATCCTGATGCCGGCGGAACACCGATCATACTCAATGTGGCAATGGTGAAGGCGGCCATGGTCCAGGGCATTTTTTTCCCAATGCCGTTCAACTGACTAACCTCCGTCTTATGGGTAGAGACATAAATGGAACCGGCACAGAAGAAAAGTGTGATCTTTGAAAATGCGTGATTGGTGATGTGGATGATACCGCCTATCATTGCACTGGGCGTCAGCAAAACCGCCCCCAGGATTATATAGGAGAGCTGGCTGATGGTTGAAAAAGCCAGCCGCGCTTTCAGGTTATCCCTGCTTAAGGCCATTAGAGAGGCGATAATAATGGTTAAGGAGGCAAAAGTGATTGCAAAAACATCCACGCCAATTTCCATCATGAGGTCCGCGCCAAAAATGAAAAGTACAACACGGAGCACCGTAAAAACGCCAGTCTTGACCACCGCTACAGCGTGCAAAAGGGCACTGACCGGTGTAGGCGCCACCATCGCTGCTGGGAGCCAACTGTGAAAAGGCATAATAGCACATTTGGCGAACCCAAATAGAAACAGGATGAATATTAAATAAAGAAGGTTCGGATGGGCGGATTGCACCAACGTTGGGAATATTCCTGATTTTGAGAACTCCAGGGTGCCAGCAAGATTGTAGGTAAGTATGATCCCTGCGACAATGAAAGCCTTGGCAGCTCCCAGCAAATAAATCACATACTTCCTGGCGCCTTTTTTCGCTTCCGGTGTCTCCTTATGGGCAACCAGTGGATAGGTGATCAATGTCAACCCCTCATAAAATAAAAACATGGTAAACAGGTTCGCCGAAAAGGCAACGCCAATTGTCATTGAAAGAGACACAGCAAAACAGGCGTAATATCGAGTCTGGGAATGCTCCTTCGTAGAGCGCATGTAGCCGATTGAATAAAAAGATGTTGCAATCCAAAGTATGGAAGCGCCCATGGCAAACAGGAGCCCGAACGCATCAACCCTGAAAGCAATTTCAATCCCCGGAAGAAGGCTGAATAATGAATATTCAATGATCTGATGGTCATAAACCACGGTTGGAATCATGGATAATACGATCAACAGTTTCAATACGCCGGCAATGATGGACCAGGATTCTCGCAGGTTCGGATTTTTCCCCGCAGCTATGATGAATAGGGCGCCAATGGAAGAGACAAGAACCGCAAGTAAGGGTTTTATTGAAACAATTGTTTCCATCAATTTTTCATCAAATTAATTTCATCAATATTGACAGTTTGATGATTGCGGTAGAGGGCAATAATAATTGCCAGACCTACGGCAACCTCCGCTGCAGCCAGGGCCATCACGAGAAAGACAAATACCTGCCCATCGACACTGTTATAGTATCTTGAAAAACCGACCAATGCCAGGTTGACTGCATTCAGCATGAGTTCGATTGACATAAAAATCGTGATGGCATTACGCCTGAACAGCACACCCAGAACACCAATGGAAAAAAGAGCCAGACTCAAGGCAATGACGTGTTCCAGGGGTACGATCATAAGATCTTCCTTTTGCCCAGGTAAACTGTTCCAATCAGCGCAACGAGCAAAAGTAAAGAGGCCACCTCAAAAGGAAGCAGGAACTTGGTAAAAAGTGCTTCCCCAAGGGCATAGACATTCCCTGCTGAAAATTTCGATAAGGGTTGGTGCAACTCTCCTGAACCATTTATCATGATCAGGAAAATTCCAAAAAAGAATAAAAGGACCAGCATGAGGGATGTGGCTTGCTGAAATTTCATAAAATGCGGTGCTGCCTTCTCCCTCCCCAAGTTCAGCAGCATCACAACAAACAAGAAAAGAACCATGATGGCTCCCGCATAAATGAAAATTTCCAGGACAGCAAGAAAATAGGCTTCCAGAAGCAAATAGATCATGGCCAGTGAGAAAAAACAAACCACCAGCAGGATGGCGCTATAGACAGCATTTTTATTCAGTATCACAAAGATAGCGGAGCCGATGGCGATGAAAGCAGCAATATAAAATAGGAGTGAAAGTGACATATTAAATCTGAATTAAAACTGCTCGAATCCAAGCCTCATTAATTCACCAGTTGTGTAACTTTGTGAAAGAGTCATATTAATATTTGGATTGCTAATGAGGATAAAACATAATTGGGATTAATTACATAATTACGTTTTACATAATTTATTACCAAAATAATATTCTTATCTTCGCTCATTTCTGTACTTCTGATAAATATTTTCTTTCTGGTGAATAATGCAGGTTAGATTTTAGGTTTACCGTTTTTGTTTTGCCGGGAATAATAATTTTGATCTTTGGTCATCTCATATACATCCAGGAGTCCCTCCCGATCGATGATAAGGTCTTCCCTGGTATAAGCGGAAAAATCGTAAATCTCGGTCAATTCAATGGCTTCTTCCGGACAGGCCATTTCACAGAAACCGCAGAAAATACAGGTTAAAAGATCAATCTCAAATTTGACCGGATAGCGTTCCTTGCCATCGTCCCAAGGGGCCGGGCCGGGGTCAATCTCAATGCAGTCAGCCGGGCAAGCTGCAGCGCACATATCACAAGCGACACAGCGAATACGGCCATCTTCATATTTATTCAGGCGGTGGAGCCCACGGTATCCATCCGGGGGTATATGTTTTTCATCTGGATATTGGATGGTGATCTTTCTTTTAAAGAAATAGCGCAGCGTCACCATTAACCCTTTGATTAAAGCAGGGAAATAAAGTTTATCCCAAAAGGTTGGTTCATAGGATTTTATAATAAGACCCATTAGATCACCGCCTTAAATGTGAGATATCCGGCGGTTAGAAATATGTTAAAAAGTGCCAGGGGCAGCATCACCTTCCAGCCCAATCTCATTAATTGATCATAGCGAAATCGAGGAAAGGTCCAGCGCACCCAAATAAACAGGAAAAGAAAAAATCCCATTTTCAGAATAAAAGAA
>Ga0209554_1000529_pt1 | contig 31969 bp, 36 predicted proteins | sample MarorgKNORR_S2LV_5_FD_188221 | JGI IMG/M metagenome (GOLD analysis project Ga0209554, IMG submission 188221) | Marine microbial communities from the Southern Atlantic Ocean, analyzing organic carbon cycling - Bottom_A/KNORR_S2/LV (SPAdes) (version 2) | ecosystem: Environmental > Aquatic > Marine... | reverse complement strand
GTATAATTATAATATTTTGCAAGATATGTTTTTTATGCATTTTTAATAAAATACAGACTATAGTGCTCAGCCTTTTTAATGGGTTTGATAATTTTGGGGGAATAGAGGCGTTTTGCTGGAGATTGCGGGAGATAAAGCGGCTCCTTTATCGGAGCAGGCGATATTATGCTTAAGGAGTGATATCCTGAGCGGCACCCTTGCGCCTGGGCTTCAACTTAAGCTCGACCGCCTCAAAGACCATTATGGATTTTCGAGCTCTCCTTTGCGGGAAGCGCTCAATCGGCTGGCCGCCGATGGTTTGGTCGTCATTGAAGATCGCCGAGGATTTTTTGTCGCTCCAATTTCGATTGATGATATTCGGGAAATTACACGGTTGAGACAATTGCTCGAACCCGAGGCCTTGAGTGATTCGATCAGCAATGGCGACGATGCCTGGGAAGCACAGATTATTTCCGCCCATTATCGGTTGGAGCGCCAGGAGCAACGCTTGAAAAATAACGGGGCATCCGAAAAACCGTTTATTTTGGATGCTGAATGGGCCGACCTGCATCGGGAATTCCATCAGTCTCTCCTCGCCGCCTGCAATTCACCGAAGCTATTACATATGAGGGAGACGCTTTTTTACCAAGCTGAACGCTATTGGCATCTTTGGGCCATGAACCACCCTGCCCCGCCGAGCCGCGGATCAAACCACGACCGATTGCGGGACGCCGTGTTGGAGCGAGATATCGTCCGCTCTTCGGACCTTCTTAAAAATCACATTTCCCAAACAACTGAAATTGTCGTTAAATACCTCGAACAAGAATAATCCAAATGGGATATCCAAATGCTTGAATTGTATCACAACGACATGTCGACCTGCGCCCAGAAGGTGCGCCTGACGTTGGCCGAAAAAGGTCTCGACTGGGAAGGTCATCACATGAATTTGCGCGCCGGCGACACCCGCACGCCCGAATACATCAAGATGAACCCAGGCGCAGTCGTGCCGACCCTCGTCGATAATGGCACAATCATTTGTGAATCGACTGTGATCATCGAATATCTCGATGACGCCTACCCTGAACTCTCAGTACGCCCAAAGGACCCGATCGAACGCGCTCGTATGCGCGACTGGACAAAACAATTGGATGAAGGGTTGCATGCCGCTGTCGGCACGATCAGCAACGGTGTTGCCTTTCGCTATCAAACAATGGACGGCCGCAGCGAAGAAGAAGTGATCGCCCATATAAATAAAATACCGCAGCAGGCGAAACGGGATCGCATCATGGAAGTGACCCTCAAAGGTGTAGAGGCGAGCTATTTTGAACCCGCTATTCGGCGTTGGGACAAATTGTTTTCCGATATGGAAGAGTCCCTTTCAGAAAACATCTGGCTGACCGGTGACGAGTATTCTCTCGCAGACATCGCCTATACGCCTTACTTGACTCGCATGGATCATGTGAAGTTCATGGGGCTTTTCGACAATCGACCTCATATTATGGATTGGTATGAGCGCATCAAAGCACGGCCCAATTATGCTATCGGCATCGGCGAGTGGATCAATGAAAAATATATTCCGCTGATGGCCGAAAAAGGCGATGAGGTATGGCCGCGGGTGAAAGCCATTCTAGCGGCCTAAATTCAAGGCATATACCAAAAGAATAAGGGCGACCCATATTAACGAGGTCGCCCTTTTCTCAGCGTTGGTCCTGGTCATATTCAATCGTCGACTTCGTCTGCATTGACGAGGCCACGTTTCGACGGCACTTTCGGAAAAATTTGAGCTTCTTTGAGCCACGGTGACAACTCCGTCATCTTTTTGCGTTTGGCTTTACCAAAACCTTCATGTTTGCTTTTGTTCGGCCAGACATGGTCTGAGATTTCAGTCATGCGTGTAACGATTTCATCTTTGGTGACGTTCACCACCATGAAGTCCGTCGCCATCGCTAAAGGTCCCTTGTAATGCTCCCGTACTTTGTCCTGCATTTCAGGGGCTGTATCAAAATCATTAAAGAAATGGAATATCACGGCCAAGCGGGGATCAACTTCCTTGAGGACCACAGCCGCTTCCTGCGGCGCAGAATGGATATAGGTGCCAATCGCACGCGCCGTCCGCTCATCATAGCCGGAGCGATCCATCAATTGTTCGATCGTATTAAAAGTCTCGTGGACAACGACGTCCGCGCCTTTTGCGTTATCAATAAAAAACTGGCTCGGGGTGGTGTCGCCCGAATACACAAATGTCAGGCCATTCCAGTCGAGTCTAAAACTCACCGGACCATCAAAAAGATGGACGGCTGGGAAGCTCGTAATCTTGACGCCATTTTTTTCGTAGATAACGTGGGTTTTAGAATAGTCAAATTCGTGGATATTAATTTCAGCACCGACTGCCGGTAAGGCACCGACGCGGGTATCTGTATCCCAGCAATAAGATTCCATCTGCTTCTCGGCAAAATGCCTGAAGCCATATTTCGGCTCCAAACCTGAGGGGCCGTACATTTCCAGCGGCTCCAACCGACCGCCTGCCCAGGAACCAACCCAGACTTGGCCAAAATCACCGACATGATCGGTGTGCAAATGGGTCGCAAACCACGCCTTAACATCACTATACGGCATCTCAAGCGCAGTGAAATTCATCTGCGAGCCAAATCCATAATCGAAAACAAATTTGTCGCCATTACCAAGTTCGACCAGCCAGGACGCATTGGCCTGGGAGCGCCGCAAAAAAGGCCGCCCCGTGCCAAGTGCAACAATTCTCATTTCATCGGCACCGAGTTCCTCAGTACCTGGGTAATAGTTTTCGCTATATTTTCCACGCGTTGCCTGAGTATTCATTTTATTATTTCCTTTAGAAATTTTCGTTTGTTGTTACCAATCCCTCATGTGGATTGGGAGCCTGCGGCTATTGATGAATATTTGCGCAGGCATAGTTTAGGATTTCAGCGATTTCCTGCCGCCTTGATTCGGGCAAGCGTTCGTTGATGGCTGCAATACTGAGCGCCCCAAAGGTAAGTCCGCCGGCCCACAAAATCGGAACGGCAATTCCCGTCACGCCACTTACCAGCCCGGTATACTGCGCTACCGAAAAGGTGTTCGACTGGGTTAGCTCAACGTGCTCCTCAAGCCAGTCGCGCCCGAGTTTCCTAACTTCAGGCCGATACCGCAGAAGCTGATCAATGGCTTCATTGCGCTCACGATCCTGCAGACCGGCAAGGGTAGCAAGCCCGCCGGCGCCCAATCCCATGGGACGCCAATCACCGATATCAACGGCGAGAGCCTTGATTGCAAAATTGCCGGTGCATCTTTCCACGCACAAAACATCCAAACCATCACGAATAAATAAATAGGCTGTATCGCCAGTTTTTTCCGCCAAATATCGTACCGCCGTTCGTCCACTTTGGATCAATAGGGTACGCTCGGTGGCAAATTCAGGCGGAGTTAGCTGATTGATACCGAGATAATAGCGCCGCTGACCGTTGGGTTGACGGAGCCACCCTTCAGATAACATCGCTTTACACAATCGATGAACAGTTGGCGGCAAAAGGCCTGTGTTTTCCGCTATGTCCTTTAAACGCGCGCCTTCAATGCCGGCAGCACCCACGGCACGCAATACAGCACTTGCGCGTTGAATGCTTTGAACGCCGCCGTTGGATTCCACATCATTTGAAGAATGCACGGGCACAGTCACTCCCTTCCGTAAAGGTCAACTGTTACAATCATTCCATAAATTGAAATTTAAATCACGAAAATAAGGCATTAACGCCCAATTCAATATGATTTATTCCATTATTCGGAATTTTCTATTGCAACACAGTCCATTTCAATATCGAAGGGCATCATCCAGGAGCCAACGGTAACAAATGTCCGAGATGGCGCCTCCACGTCAAAATACTCAGCGTAGACTTCGTTTATTTGCGCAAAATATCCGGAATTGGAGCAATATATGTGAACATTGAGAATATTCTCTAAGCTGCTTCCTGCCGCTTCCAGAATGCGCTTGATATTCTCGATCGACTGGCGCGTTTGGACTTTGATATCGCTTAAGACAAATTCGCCGGTTTCCGGGATAAGGGGCGGTATGCCAGAGACATAGACGAAACCACCAGCCTTGGTTGCCAGAGAGATTGGAACAGCGGGTTTGCCATTGGGCAAAACCGGCATGTTAAATCCGGGGACCTCGACGACTTCTTTTTTCATAAATTTATTTCCTGTTTGTTTTGGGAGTAATTCTGAGATCATACTAAACCAACATTTTGATACTTTACCAGGGAGAAGACCATGCTCAAGTTTTCCGCCAACATCGGCATGATGTTCAATGAAATAGAAAATCCTGTCGCGCGCATTCAAGCGGCACAGGATGTTGGTTTTGATGCCGTCGAACTCCTTTTTGTCTATGATATTCCGATAGAAGATCTGATTGCTGAGACCGAACGAACGGGTATCTCCTGGTCGGTTGTTAATATCGCCGTTGGTGAAGGCATTCAAATGGGTCCGTTGGTTGCCGCTGCTCCCGGCAAAGAAGCGGCGTTTCGAGAAAACCTTGCCGCCGCCAAAAAATATTGCGCGGCGCTTAAACCGACAGGGATGGTAGTTCCGGCCTACAGGCCACCTGACGGCGTTTCCAAAGCAGAAGCCCTGCCTGTTTTTAAGGAAAATATGCGCATTGCAGCGGAGGAGATGAGCGATCTTGGCATTCCCGTAATCATTGAAGCGCTCAACCCTGAAATACGGCCCAATTCTCTTCTAAACACGACTGCTGAAGTTATGGCCGTAGTGGAAGAATTGGATCATCCAAATCTCGGCATGGAATATGACCAATATCACATGTATTTAGCCGGCGAAAACATGGAAGAGACGGTTGAGAAGTATCTTGCCTATATCGGTAACATTCAAATCGCTGATTGTCCGGGGCGTGGTGAGCCCGGCACTGGAGAAGTCGACTATGACAGTTTCCTCAGCACTCTTGATCGGATTGGCTACGATAAGTGGGTTGCGCTTGAGTACATGCCGACGGGCGATACCGTCGAGACTCTCAAATGGATCGAGAAATGGCGCTAGAGCACTACTTCGGCTTTCCAGAAATTGATCACCGGCGGCTCATCCCAATAGCGGGTTTCCCAATTTTCATCCATCCGATCCATGTCGGAGAAATATTCAATCTCCCCGCCCAACGGGCATTTAAAATACCAATGCAGATTGGAGCCAAGATTATGGCGGCCAGGATTTCGTGAAGTATCCCAGTTCCTCTCCCGCATATACTTCCCGCCCAAAATAATCTGCTCTAGATCCTTCACTTCAAAAGCAACGTGATTGAACTTCGTGCGATTGCCGCGATGGGACAGGAACCAGTTGTGATGATAGGTTGAGCCATCACATTGCATAAAATCACCCATGCCAGTCACTGCATCGGTCAGCCGAAAACCCAGCCGGTCGGTATAAAAACTCACCGCCTTTTCCCGGAATTCGACGGGGAAGTTATAAACAACATGACCAATGCGATAGGGACGCGTGCGATGCTCTTGGGTTTTTTCTATCGTTTCGTTGAGGCGCGGCGTAAATTTATTGAAGTTTAATACAGGCGCTTCTTCAACGACCTCAACGACATCCTCGACGCGAAATGAAATACCAATGCCAAGCTCATCATAGGCGTGAAGCCCGCCATCTGCGTCTTCGGTTACATCGCGGTCTTTGGAAAGCTCAGCACCAATTGCGTCCAGACTTTCTTTGCTATCGACACCCCAAACGACTTCGCGGACCGTCGGTCCATCTTCGTAAGGTGTCGACAAGCTTGAATCATTAATATCTTTGATAATGAAAGTCTGGTTCTCAAGCGTCGTAAAAGTAGCCCCTTTTGCTCCGCCCTCTTTGTTCTCTAAACCCCAATCATCGAGAAACCGAGTACAGGTTTCAATGTCATCAACGCCGTAAACGAGGCCTTCTATTCGATTAATCCCCATTCGCCTATTCTCCTTAAATTTAACCCCTAAATTTTTTTGTTTTTAATTATCTTCCAACATAAACCTATTTTGAGAGAAATAAAATTCTCTTAAAAGATACAAATTAGCTGTCACCGCGCTCATAGGTTTTATGATCTGTCGGATAATGGAAGATGACGTCAGGCTCCTCATCCGTCTTTCGTGCATCGTCCAATTGGCCCATCAGCGATCTGATGTGGGCAATAAGATTGATTACCAGCGAACGCATAAGGGCACTCGAGCCCTGCAATTCGCTATCAAAAACCTTTTGCGGCACCAGCACGCAAATAGTTTCGCCAGATGTAGTCGCGGTCGCAGAGCGCGGTTTATCGCTGATCAATGCCATTTCACCAAACATTTGGCCGGCATTAATGGTGCCTAAGACTTCCTTGCCACTGTCCGATTGGCGCGATATTTCGACCGCACCAGAAGCAACAAGAAAAGCGCTGTTGCCAGCTTCGCCTTCGCTAAAAATCACGTCTTCATCCGAATATGTCTTTTGCTCCATGTCCATTAGTCCAGCATAACCGAACCACGCGGTGTCGCAATCTCTAGTTTTATCCGGTCAGGACTTTCCCCAGCCGGATCAATTTGCACCAAATGATCAACACCGATTGATGATAGGGCGTTCGCCAACCGCGTTTGCTCAGATGACATCAAAGTTAGGTTTTGAAACCGACATCCGAGATCTGTCATTTTTGCGAGTGGGGGTGCGTTATTTTTCCATTCAATGATCGACGGACATAGGCCTTGTTGGGGCAAACTACCGTCTTCTCGAATGGACAGTTTCCAGTTGAGATCACCACGCTGCATCGCAACAATTTCACCAAAATCATCAGATGTCTGTGAAAGAGTGTTCTCTACATTTTCCGTTCGTGCCACCCAGGTCAGAATGCGAGGACGCTCGGCAATTCGCGCTTGTTGTTTTGGGTTATCGAGGTCAAACTAACGCGGCTTTTTTGGTGCTTCTAGATGTGGCGCAATGGCGATGATTTCGAAGTAACAGATGTTGCCCAAACTCATTACATGATTGTGAGTACCCATTTGCAGATGTTCGCCGCCTTTTGGCACTTCCACGCCGCATCGCTCGGAAATATAGGCAACGCCCTGTTCCAGACTAGCTGCACCCAAGACAAAGTGATCAATTTCAAGCGCCATGATTATTCCAATTGGGTGAGGGCTGCGATGAAGCTGTCTTCACTAATCACCTTCGTGACATGGCCTTTACTGTTGGTATCTTCGACCAGCAAAACGTCACCAAGCTTTGCGATCCGGCTCTCGCCATCACTAACCGTGATTTCTATTGCGCCTTGCACAACGGCAAAGTATTGGCGGCGCGGCGCCGGATGGGCAATGCCAACCCAACCAACCGGAAATTCAAAAAATGAAAACCGCGTGGCATCCCGAATTTCCGACACCAAAAAGGGATCGGCGGGCGGCGCAAAATCTTCTTTCCGCATCTCATCTTCAACATCTTCGAAATGTGTCTCGCCGTCACCATCAGCATAAAGCCGGACATACCGCATTATATTTCCTTAACATTGTAATAAAGGTTCCAGGAACCTTTTATTGATATCTGCTTATTGGGCGTTTGAGGCCCAAATTCTCGCGCAAGGTTGTGCCTTCATACTCGGTTCTAAATAGTCCGCGGCGCTGGAGTTCCGGGATGACAAGATCGACAAATTCGTTCAGCGAGGCGGGCAACACCGGCGGCAAAATATTAAATCCATCCGCCCCGTCATTGGTGAGCCAGTCCTCCATAAAGTCTGCAATATGAGAAGGCGTGCCGGTCAGAACGAATTTGCCGCGGGCGCCAGCCACCCGCATTGCCAGTTCTCGGATGGTCAGTTTTTCCTCGCGGGCCATTGTCGTGAGTTCGTCGACGGTGCTTTTGCTGGCGTTGGTTTCGGGCAAATCAGGCAACGGACCATCCATGTCATAGTTCGACAAATCAACATACCCCAAGACCGTTCCGAGGATGGCTTGGGCCACAACAGGATCGATCATCTCTTGCATTTCCTGAAGCTTTTCTTCAGCTTCTGACATCGTTGGCGCAACCACAGGGCTCAGGCCCGGCAATACTTTGAGGTCTTCGGGAGCGCGGCCAAACTTTTCCATCCGGCCTTTGAGATTAGCATAGTAGGTCTGCGCCACTTCAATCGAATTTGGAGAGCAGAACGCCACCTCGGCATATTCGGCAGCGAGCTCCATACCAGCCTCCGACGCTCCCGCCTGCACAATCACCGGATGACCTTGCGGTGGGCGCGGCACATTCAAAGGCCCTTTGACGGAGAAATGCTCTCCCTTAAAATCCAACGTATGGAGTTTGTCTGGGTCGAAATAGAGGCCGCTTTCGACATCGCGCAAAAACGCATCGTCTTCCCAACTGTCCCAAAGGCCTTTGACCACTTCGGCAAATTCTCGGGCGCGGGCGTAGCGTTCTTCATGACTGTAATGCTGTTCCCGGCCAAAGTTCTGCGCTTCAGCATCCTGAACTGACGTGACTAAGTTCCAACCTGCCCGCCCGCCACTGATGTGATCGAGTGAGGCAAATTTCCGCGCGACATGATAGGGCTCGTTATAACTTGTTGAGGCTGTTGCCGTGAGGCCGATATGATCGGTCGCCATTGCCAAAGCAGAGAGCAGCGTGATCGGCTCAAAATTCGCGATATATTGGGCTGATCTTGAAAGCGCTTCAATGTTGGCGCGGCGGACAGCGACCGAGTCTTGAAAGAAGATCATATCCATCTTCCCGCGCTCGGCAGTCTGCGTTATCTCAACATAATGTTCGAGGTTAATACCCGCATCAATTTGCGCACCCGAATGCCGCCAGGACGCTACGTGATGTCCGGTGGGATTAAAAAATACACCGAGCCTCAACTTTGCGTCCTTAGCTGCCACGAAGTGTTACCCCACTTCAAAAATCTTCTGAGGCATTTCGTGGATGCTATCGCCCGGACCGTTTGAGCCAATGATATAGTTGTCGCAAATCCAGGAATAGACATTGCCGCGAATATATCCTGGATGACAGACGAGATTCATATTCTTCTCAATGTTCATCGGCTCATCTTTACGGATCAACGGACGCTCGACCATCTCATAGCCTTGACCATGGCAATAGAGGCGGGATTCAGGATCGCGGTCATTTTCGACCATAAACGCATTGTACTTATCCCAAATCTCCGCGCAGGGCGTGCCGGGTTTCATCAAATCGAGCGTAAAACGCTGAGCTTCCAGAGTGAAAGCCAATTCATCATGTTGCTCTTGGGTGGCTTCGCCCAAAACAATGGTCCGGCCAATTTCGGTGAAATACCCACCGGCGCCATTATTTTCCACCAGCATGTTAAAGCTGTCACCTTCCTGAATCACCCGGTCCTGGTTATGACGCGGGCCAATCGCCGCCGGCGTGCCGATTTGCCAAGACTGGCAGAGATAGACGCCCTGCTCGCTACCCATTTTATGACCGGCATGGAGCGCCACCGCAGCAACGTCGGAATCTTTCATACCGGGTCTAATTTCTTTAATGACTGCTTCCATTGAGGCAACCTGCTGAGCTGCCGTGCCTCTAATCAACTCGATCTCTTCTTCACTTTTGATGACTTTGATCCGATCCATCAAATCAGAAGCTTCGACATAAGTCGCGTTGGGAAACTGGCGTTTCACATAATCAACCATGGCAAATGACATCTGATAGGTGCCGACCAAGCCAATGGTGCCGTCTTTGTAGGGTTCAATAGCTTTACACGCGAGCGCGGGATCATAATCATTGGTATAAGGTGCGCAGGCATAGGATGGTGTTGTCATCAGGGTTTTAACGCCCCGGTGAATACCGTCCGAGCCACCCACATCCAAATCCCGGACCATTTCGAAAGGCCCTTGATTGATCTGACTCATCGCATCATCGCGCGGGAAGACAATCGTCATCGGATAGCCATTGGTCGCTGGAACATCGGTGACATATTTTGTGTAGCCGCCCATGTGGTCGTTATTGTTCTGCATCAGCAGGACATCAATGCCCTGCTCTTCCATGGCGCTGCGGATCGCCGCCCAGCGGCGTTCAAGCTCTTTCGTGGAAATTGGCTTATTAATGCGTTCCGACATCTCATTCATATTACTTCTCCATTTATCTTTATTGCTGATTTCAGCTTTATTTTTCTACGACATTTATCATTTGATCGAGCTTGCCATCTACATAGGCACGCAAGTTTGGTTCAATCACCGTTAGAATGCGCTCTGCATACATATCGCTACGACCACCGGTAAACGGTGTCATAAAAACGTTGTCCATATCCCAAAGCGGACTTTCATCCGGCAAGGGTGCTACTTCATAAACATCAAGACCCGCCGCTGCAATTTCGCCCCCGTTCAAGGCTTCGATAAGCGCCGTCTCATCAACAACGCCGCCGCGCGAAACATTGATCAGGCAAGCTGTTGATTTCATGGCCTTGAATGTATCGGCATTTACGATCTTATCGGTGTCTGCGCTATAGGGCAGCAAGACGACAAGGAAATCTACATCGGCGACGGCCTCCGCCATGTCGTCCCGAGAAAAAACCTTATCGATTCCTTCAACCGGACGATCAGTTCTGGAAATTCCATAAACAGTCATGCCCAGCGCTTTAAAGGTGCGAGCCATATGTTCGGCAATCGCGCCCAAACCTAAAATTGCGACTTTCCGCGTATCCAAAACTTTGGGCAGAAAGCGATCAAATACATGATCTCGCTGATTTTTGGTCAGACGCCTAACTTCACGATAGAGTGCCAGCATATGAAGCAGCGTTGTTTCCGTCATTTGCGGGCCGTGAATGCCGCGTCCATTGGTGAGAATAACATCCGGGCGGCCAGCCAAACTGTCATCCAAATGATCTGTGCCGGTGATATTACACTGCATCCATTTCAGATTTTTTGCTGCATTCGCCATATCGGCAGTAAGCCAGCGACCGATGGATATTATAACTTCGGTTTCGGCCACCAGGGGAGCCGCCGTATCGCCATCAGCCACATAAGAAAAATCGACTTCCGGAAAAATCGGCTCTAAATGGCTTTTATATTTTTCGAATTCATTATCAACGATAAGAACATTTGTCATTCTGCATACCTGTATTTCTTCCCCTAGCTCTATCCTTAAAGGCCAATACCGCTTTAATCAAGCCAAGCCGATAACGACACCATTGTCATCAAATAATGGCTTTAACTTAGTTTGATACCATACACCGTCGCGTTCACTTTCATATTCTAGAGACTCATTTTCGGCAAAAACCTTGCGATACATCGGGACGCGAAATTCAGCAACTTCATCAGAGAAAAAGTCTGTCAAAGTGTGGCCAATGACTTCATCACGAGTTGAATTGAAATTATCGAATAATTTTTGATTGGCCTCAATGATGACGAGATCACGATCAAGAACAACTATGCTGTCTTCAACTGAGTCGAAAACAGTGCGCAGATCTAAATTATATTCAGTTTTTATGGGCGAGTTTCTGTCCATCTAACAGTCGCAAAATTCCATTTTGGTTAAACTCGAATATCAAACAATTATATCCACATAAATGGGTATGAATGCTAGGATTTACAATGGATTTTGCAGTTTATGTTCTATGGTAAATTGTGTTATCCGCCGAGGAAAAGTCGCCCAACATCTGGGTCTTCCAGTAAATCATCACCTTTGCCGGCTTTTGCGGTTTGCCCCGAAACCAGAACATAGCCCAAATCTGCAAACTCCAGACCTTTTTTAGCGTTTTGTTCGACCATAATAATGGTTTTGCCTTCGGCATTTTGGAGATCGTCAAGAATCTCAAAAACCATGTCGATAAACCGAGGTTCCAGACCAATTGACGGTTCATCCACAAGCAATACTTCTGGGTTCATAATAAGCGCTCGAGAAATCTCGAGCAGGCGACGCTCACCACCTGACAACACACCTGCACGTTGATCACGGCGATCCCTCAGGCGCGAATATTTCTCGAGTACTTTATCAGCCGCCGCTTGGGCTTGATCGACACTGTCCATCAAATAACCGCCCATCAGCAAATTCTCTTCGACGGTCATATCCGGAAAGACCGAATTGTCTTGCAGGATGTAGGCGACGCCCGCGGTTTTTAATTTATCATTGGAAGATAATTTGGTGACATTCTCGCCGCCAACCAAAATGTCGCCGCTCATAATATTGGTAAGGCCGTAGATTGAATGCAGGATGGTCGATTTACCTGCACCGTTTGGCCCGATCAGGCAAAGGGATTGTCCCTTACCTACACGAAGCTCAAATTTGTGGAGGATTTCCATCTTACCGTAACCGGCAACAAGTTCGTCAATTTGCACCAGCAAATCGCCACTGACCAGAGCGTCCAAATCGGCTCTGGAAGGACCGTCAATCGCTAGTTTTTCAGCCTCCCGCGCGACGTCATCCACCGACATGACGGTATCGACATCACCCAAACCATAGCCGGATATCTTATTTTCTTCAGCCATTAGTGTGCCCCCAGATAAGCATCAATGACGAGTTGATTGTCTCGCAGTTCGTCTGGAGGGCCGTCTGCCAATAACTGACCATGCGCCAAGCAATAAATATGTTCGGCCAAATTCATGATCACGCGCATATTATGCTCAATCACAAAAAGCGTAATGCCCAATTGTTCATTGGCTTTTTTCAAGCGATCAATAATGCCGTTGATTAGCGTTGGATTAATGCCAGCCGTTGGCTCATCGAGCAGTAAAATCTTGGGCTCGTTCATTAAAGCCATGGCAAATTCCAGCAGCTTTTGCTGACCAAAGGACAGCTCACCAGCTAGGAGATTGCGCTTGGAATAAAGCCCGACAAATTCCAGAAGCGATTCGGCTTTCTCTGTCGCTTCAGGGGGAAAGGGCGTAAAAATGCTCATGATGCTTTCGTCTCTGTGCGGAATAGAGATCAACATGTTTTTTACGCAATTCATTTCGCCATATATGCGCGTTTGCTGAAAGGTTCTGAGCATGCCGAGGCGGGCGATTTGAGGTACCCGCAATTTGGAGATTTCCTGGCCTTCAAATTTGATCGAACCTGAATCTATCGGATGGTAGCCAACAACAGAATGGAACAACGTCGTCTTACCTGACCCGTTGGGGCCAATAAGCCCGGTGATGCTGCCTTCCGGGACAGTTATACTGATATCCTCATTAGCGATTACGCCGCCAAAGGCCTTACTAACGCCGGAAATTTCAAGCATTGGAGCGCTCATTCTGCCGCACCTTCTTGAGGTACGCTCTCATCTATTTTCTCACCATATCGATCTGGCCAGGTATCGCGGAGCCAGCCCATGATGCCGCGCGGGAAAAAGACCACGATCACAACGATCAACACACCCATAGCGACCCGTTGCCAGCCGAGTAAGAAACTCCAGAAGATTTCTTGGGTGACATGGAAAATGACAGCGCCGATTACTGGGCCCCAGATTGTTCCTTTACCGCCCAAAATTGCCATCAAAACCATCCAGATGCCAAAAGTGATGCCGGCAAAGGCCGTTTCCCGGGGATCGATAAAACCAACAAGCATCCCTAAGGGTCCACCCGCAAGCGCGAGAAAAAATGCGGAAATGCACCAAGATATGGTTTTATAACGCACAGTCCTCAGCCCCATGGCCTCGGCTTTGTCCTCGTCATCCCTAATTGCGTTTATCGCCAAACCAAACCGCGATGCGTAAAGCTTTTTCAGCGTAAAGAACGCCGCTACGGCCAAGGCGAAGAATATGTAATAGAAAAACATGTTCCGCCCACCGAGGAAATCCAGCTCATCCGGGAAAGGCGGTGGCGCCAAACCCGAGCCTGCCCCAACGTAATCCCAGCCCGCAAAAATCTCTCCAAAGGCAATACCAAGACCCAGCGTCCCAATGGCGAAATAGTGACCACGCAATCCAAGAATGCCGGATCCAATGATAGCCGCCACGATAACCGCGACAACAGCGCCTGCCCCCATTCCAAGAGCCAAGCCAGTTAAGTATTGATCGCCATTTAATCTGCCGGAATTGAGGCCCGCGGCGGCCGTGTATTCAGCCACATCGTAAACCAGTCCAATTTGAACCGTAGCGCAGACATACATACCAAGGCCAAAGAACAATATATTGCCGAAAGAATTATAGCCCATCTGGCCGCCCTGGGTGTCCCATGTGAGGGCGAATAAAACCATCAACCAGAGGAATCCCAATTGAACTTGAAAATTAGCAAACACGATTGGCGCTAAAATTCCGGCAATCCCGATTACAATATATTTAATCATATTATTGTTCATTTGAGGTATTTGCGCTCCTTACCCAAAAGGATATTCCGCCAAATCAAAATGACGACCATTAAGAGGAATACGAAGGCGACCCTAAATTCAATGCCAAGCAAAAACGAAGCATATTGCTCGGCGGCGCCCAAGCCCAACCCGGCAACAATGACGCCGAACATGTTGCCAAGCCCGGCGACAATGACGATCAAGAATGACCTGACCGTGTAGGCCAACCCCAAAAATGGGTGGATGATCCAGGTCATCACAACGAGTGCTCCCGCCGCACCACATATAGCGGCATTTAAGGCGTAGGTGGTTGCATAGACGTGGTCGGTATCAACGCCCATGATACGGGCGGCTCGGGCATCCTGCGATGTTGCTCTTATCGCGCGGCCCATTTTGGAGCGCTTCAAATATGTCACCAGGAAAATTGCCAAGACAATGACAACAACCAAAGAGATGACATGAATTTGTGACAGAGTGATTGCATCGTCTAGGAAGCCCCAAGTATCAAACCCGGTATCGGCGCTTTGAATATCAGCACCAAAAATTTGGTCCATCAATTGCTGGAGTATAATACTTATCCCGAACGTCGCGAGAATTGAGATAAACATATCCTGGTCGACAACCCGGTGGATGACGATCTTATAAATGCCATAGCCAATGAAATACATAACCAGCGCTGAAATAGGAATTGTCCATAGCGGATGAATTCCGGTCGCATTCGCCACAGTTAACGTTATATATCCGCCAAGAATAACCAACTCGCCTTGAACAATATTGATGATGTTCATCACGCCCCAGACGAGAGCCATGCCATAAGCTGCAAGTGCCAAAATAGCACCAATTAATATGCCATCGATCGCCGTCTGTACGATGATCGTTGGCGCCTGAAATAAAAGTAGAAAATTATCTATCATTTTGAAAATACGTCCGCGTCGAATTTAAACGACGCGGACGCTCTAATTTAGAAGTTAAAATCTCAGATCAACCTAATTGATCATCAATTTACCGGACACAGACCCTAAAGGTGCCACGGGAACATATTTATTTCCCTGAATTTGGCGCAATACCATCGGTTTCGCAATGTTGTTACCTTCTTTGGCAAACTTGACCTTACCGTAAAAGGTCTCCTCATTGAAACTGACCAATGCGGCTCGAATTTTTTCTCCATCGAACGAATTCGCTAGTTCTATTGCACGCGCATAAACGTATACAGCGGCACTAGATTCGGCGGCTTGATAAGGAGGTACATATCCATATTTAGCATTGAATTCTTTGGAATAGTTTCCTGCGCTACCAAAAACAGGATCTTTATACGTCATAGTTTCGGCCCATTGAGTAGCACATAATGTACCCTCAGCCGCCCCTTTACCGTATTTCTTGGCATCGGTAATTTTGGCAGATTCACAATGTGTCATGGCCAGAAGCGGCACTTTGACTTTCATTTGTTTGGTCTGACGAATTGCCAAGGCAGCCCCTTTTGAGTGTCCCGAAACAACAAGAAGATCAGGTTTCAACGCACGTACTTTATTCAGCGTCGATGCCATATCATTGAGTTCGGGCGGCAATTTGTCATCAATCACAATTTTCATGCCGAATTCTTTTGCCTTAGCAATAACACCCAATCGCACGTCCTGAGAAAATGGATCATTTTCGAAAGCCAAAGCAATTTTGATATCACTGGCTTTTTTGCCTTTCATTTTGGCATACTGAGCTGCCAAAGGAATGGCTTCTGAAAGATAATTGTCAGCAGTCGTTAGAACAGCGAACAAATATTTATAACCCTTATTGAAAAGCGAACGAGATGCGCCGTTTCCTTCAACCATCGGAATTTTGTGTTTTTCAGTAACCGGTGCAATCGCCTTGGTTAGACCCGAACTATATGGTCCGAGCATGTATTTGATGCCATCTTGTTTAATCAGACGTTCGGCAAGCTGCGCACCGCGGGCTGGATTAGATTCGTCATCATAAAACTTCAGCTTAATCTTATACATTTTGCCACCGACTTTAACGCCGCCTTTGGCATTAATTTTGTCGCGAGCAAGCTCATAACCTTTTTTGGTGTGGTTACCAGCTGTTGTGTATTTGCCGGTCAGCGAAAGCGCTGCACCCAAAGTAATAACATCACCGTCAACACGTGCATCAGCAGGTGTCGCAGCTAAAAGCGCAACTGCAGCAGTGCTGAGCGCCATATAAGATAGTTTCCTGTGAAAGGACATTAGTGTATCTCCCTAGTTATTGGCCCTATTTTTAGTAAACCTGTTTTTAGTAAACCTGTTTTATGAGCTTCATATGTACCCGAGTGCCCATATTTTATACATTGGAGTATTCACTGGATAAAATTAAAGCGCAACAAAATTTCGGGAAAATATAAAAATAATGATTATTTCTCAAATTCGGTGCGAAGGGATTCACTGTGCTCCCCTATCCCTGGTACAGAAGCCGTTCCCACATCTTCGCCTCTAATTCGCGCAGGCGGTGCAGGTAGTGCGGCTTTGCCATGCGGCGTATCGATCTCCATTCGACGTAAATCGGGATGCTTTGAGAAGTCAGCGATTGAATTAACGCGGCCAAAAGCAACGCGAGACGCCAGTAGCTTGGCAGATATTTCCTCTCGCGTATGACGCCCGAACACCTCACCAATATCAGCTTCCAACGCTTCGCGATTGGCAACGCGGGACATGTTGTCTTTATAAGGTCCTTCCTCCACCAGATCAGGACGCTCCAAAATCTCACCGGCAAATTGCGCCCACTCGCGATTGTTTTGGATGGAAATAACGATCAACTCATCGTCTTTGGTTTTAAAAGGCGCATAGGGCGCGACAGACGGATGACGCAAGCCGACTCGCTCCGGCGCTTTTCCGCCGTAATCCTGATGCAGCAGCGGCACCGTCATCCAATCGGCCATGCCATCAAACAAGGAGGTCTCAATTGCTTTGCCTTCACCCGTTTGTTGACGCTCATAAAGCGCCAATAGAATAGCTGAATGGGCATACATACCAGCTGCAATATCGCAAACCGACACCCCGACCCGTCCCGGCTCATCGGGCGAGCCCGTAATCGACGCCAATCCGGTTTCGGCTTGAACCAGCATATCGTATGCTTTCATGTCCCGGGATGGACCATCGCTCGCATAACCGGAAATATCGCAGGTGATTAAACTTGGGAAATGCTCGCGCAATTCCTTCGAGCCAAAGCCGCCCCGCGTTGCTGCCCCCGGCGCTAGGTTCTGTATAAACACATCGGCCTTGGCGATCATGCGTTGTAGAAGTTTCGCGTCCTCAGTTTCTTTTAAATCAAGAACGATTGATTCTTTGCCGCGGTTGAGCCAGATGAAATAAGCACTTTCGCCATTGACCACATCATCGTAGCTCCGCGCAAAATCACCGCCGGGTCGCTCGATCTTAATCACGCGCGCACCCGCATCTGCCAGACGCGACGTGCAATAGGGTGCCGCCACCGCCTGCTCGACGGCCACCACCAGGATATTTTCGAGCGGTTTGCTCATTTTAGTATTCTCAGTTTCATTCGAAAGACTATAGCCATCTCGTTGGTGGAACGGTATGTAAAAGGTCTATCGAAGGAAAAGTGAAATGACAACGAAACAAAATGACAATCCCCGAAGAAGCCTTCTATTTGTGCCAGGTGCACGGATTGAAATATTCCCAAAAGGCCTCGCAAGCGGAGCGGACATTGTTTGCATCGATCTCGAAGACGCCGTCGCCGATGATGTCAAAGATGATGTTCGAGGCGCAGTTTTCTCGGCAGTAGCCGATCATCAATCAGATGGCAAAACGGAAATTTGGATACGGGTGAACTCCATCCGGACGGCGACCGGCATGGCTGATATTTTGGCGCTGGCACAAAGCGACACAGCTCCCGATGGCATTATGTTGCCGAAGATTTCCTCACCGGAAGAAGTGCGCATTTTGCGGGACGTGTTGAGCGCTATACATCCAGGTTTAAAATTTCATCCCTTGATCGAAACCACTGAAGGTCTCAAATGGGCTTATGAAATTGCCAAGTCGAGCCATAAAATCGGCTCTATGCTTTTGGGCGGTTTTGATATGTCTGCCAATCTTCGGGTCGAGCCCGGCTGGAACGCATTGCTGCATGCCCGCCAGCAATTGGTCCTGGCTGCGGCCAATGCAAAAGTCGATCTCCTCGATATGCCCAATTTCGGATTGGATGATCCCGAAGGTTTAAAGCAGGAGACAGAAAAAGCATCTGAGCTCGGCTTCACCGGCAAATGCGCGATCCATCCCAAGCAGATCGATATCATAAATGACGTCTTCAGCCCAAGCGCTGAAGAAATTGCCAAGGCCAAAGACTTGATCGCCAAATACGAAGCGCAGGAAAAGGCCTTCGTCGAGATCGATGGCGTATTTATGGAAAAACCGGTTGTCGAACGTTTGTATCGCACGCTCTCCATCGCAGAGCGGATTGAAAACTAGTGGCTGAGCGCCAAGGTCCAAAAATATATGCCGATCAAGGCGGCGAAGGAGAGACGACCTATGTCCTGCTCCATGGTTTGGGCGCTACCGGAGCTGTCTGGCAAGGTGTCCGTGATATTATTTCTGAGAAAAAAGCGGGCCGGTGGGTCATTCCCGATTTGCGCGGCCATGGCCGGTCCGATTGGGCGCCGACCTACGGATTAGGCGAACATGCCGGCGATGTCGTAGACCTTCTGAAAGACAGTGACCGCATCGTCATTGTTGGGCATTCAATGGGCGGGCTGATTGGACTTTTTCTAGCAACCGGTTGGTTCAGCCTCAACATTGCCGGCATCGTTGTAAATGGAACGATCTCTCATTGGAACGATGGAATAACCAACAGTATGAATGCGCTCGCAGAAAAACCGTCACGGTGGTTCGAAGATCGCTCTGAGGCTGTGGAACGCTATTTAAAGGTTTCGGGATTGATTGACGTATTACCGCCAGACGCCCCTCAGATACAATCGGGTATCGTCGAAGAAGCTGGAAAATATCGTCTCGCCGCCGACAACAAAGCGGGTACCGTCGGCGGTCCGTGGATGCAGGAATTTTATAATATTTCTACTTGTCCGGTGACACTCGCCGTTGGCGAACACGATAAAATTGTCACCATTGAGCAATATCGCAGCTTGGACAAAAACGCTGTCCAAATTCCAAATGTCGCTCACAACGCCCATGTCGAAAACCCTGAAGCAATGTGGGCATTGGTGGAGAAACTAGAGGGAATGACGAGTAAAGACTGAGAATTATTTCTCACTCCACTTATCCGCGGCCTGATCATCCGATGCTTTGGCTTCGACCCATTTTGTGCCCTCAGCGGTTTCTTCACTTTTCCAGAAGGGGGCTTTGGTTTTAAGCCAATCGATCAAAAACTCACACGCCTCGAAGGCGGCTTTGCGGTGGGCGGAGGCGGTCACGACCAGGACAATTTGTTCGCCGGGCTCCATCCGTCCATAACGATGAATGATCAGGCTGTCTTCGAGGGGCCAGCGTTCTTGCGCCTCGGCTTCGATCTTAGCCAATAGTTTTTCGGTCATGCCGGGATAATGCTCAAGCGTCATTGCCGAGATTGTATCCGCACTCTCTCGGACCACACCGATAAAACTACAGACGCCGCCAACATTGGTATTGGTTGCCGAGATTTTGGCAATCTCAGCCCCAGCATCAAAATCTTGGCTTTGAACGCGTATTGTCATCAGCCACCTGTCATCGGTGGGAAAAAAGCAACTTCGTCGCCCATTTTTACCAAGGTATCAAAATCGACGTGTTCCTGGTTTACTGCAACCCGGATGTGATCGCGGTCTGCAAACGCATCGGCATAGCCGTCACTCCGGCTTTCCAGCCAATCGATCAGCGAATTTACATCGCTGATACCGTCCGGCAATTCGACTTCTTCCTCAGCGACATTCGCCTTTTCCCTAAAATGTGCGAAATAGAGAATTTTCATTATTTACATAACCTCACTAAAGGGCAAAAAGTCGACTAGATCACCTTGTTTGACCAGCTCACATTCTTCGGGCAATTCAACCAAGCCATCGCTTTCCACCATCGAAGAAATAATACCTGAGCCCTCGGCCTCAAATTTTACTGCGACGGCTTTTCCGGCTTCATCTTGCTCCAGGCGCGCCCGCAACCATTCGCGGCGGCCGGGCTTCTTTTTGATATCAAAACCGGCCACCACTTGAAACAGTTTCGGCTCAAGATCCTTCGCGCCGGACAACAGCAATATGAGCGGCCGGGCAATCCTTAAAAAAGTCACCATAACCGCAACGGGATTTCCGGGGAGACCAATGAACGGTACTTGCACGCCTTCGCGTTCAATATGACCGAGCGCAATGGGCCGTCCAGGCTTAATGGCGAGATTCCAAAAATTAAGCGCGCCTAAATCCTCAATGATGTCTTTGATATGGTCTTCTTCCCCTTTGGAGACGCCGCCCGAGGTCACCAAAAGATCGTGGTTGTCGGCAGCCTGCCAAAGACCGGCCCGGATATCTCCCGGCACATCCGGAAAAATACCGACATCGGTCACGTCGCAGCCAAGCTGTTCGAGCATCGATATCAGAGAGTAGCGGTTTGCATCATAAATATGGCCCGGCTCCAACGGCGCGCCGACATCTTGAATTTCATCTCCCGTCGAAAACACCGCCACTTTTAAGCGGCGCCAGACTTCTACTTCCGCATAGCCCAAAGACGCCGCCATCGATACATCCTGCGGACGCAGCTTATGACCCGGCGATAAAATAACGTCACCGGTTTTAACATCTTCTCCGGCTTTGCGGTGATTGGCATCGCGCTTAATGCCGGATGGTAGAATGACCTCATCGCCTTCCACCTGGCAGTCTTCAACCATAAAGATGGTATCGGGGCCAGTATCATCTGCACCTTCAGGAACAGGGGCACCGGTGAAAATTTGCACTGCTTCACCGCGTTTTGCGGGACGTTTCAGAGGATGCCCAGCGGCAATCCGTCCGGTCACCGGCAGGCGTGTTTCACCATCCTGGCTGAGATCATCAAAATAGACAGCATAGCCATCGACAGCGGAATTATCGTGCGGCGGAATGTCGTGCCGAGCAGTAAGTTCACTGGCTAAAATACGGCCCAACGCTTCCCGCACCGGTACATTCTCTGATTGCGCAATGCCGCCAAGGTTGTCAGAAAAGCGCGCAATTGCTTCAGCCACTGTGATGGGCTGGTCCGAAGCTTTGAAGCAATCATCCAAATCGCTCATAACACACTCATTTTCTAGGCTGCCCGTAATCGAGATCGCTCAAGTATAAAATTAGCGATACCGATAACGTCGTTCAAATCCAACACCGGAACCGTCAAACCAGACAAATGCTCATCACTGGCAACGGCAATGATCTCAGGATCATCAATTTGCAACAGTGGCTTTCCGACAGAAGGTCGATGAATTTCCATCTTAGGATGAGAATGCCACTTAAATCCTTCGACCAATAAAAGATCAACCGGTGACATGCGGGAGATGAGTTCCTCAACGCTCGGCTCGTCTTCCGCGCGTAATTCATGCATCAAAGCCCAGCGCTTTTCGGCGCCTATCATCACTTCACACGCACCGGCTTGACGATGTTCGTGGGAATCTTTTCCAGGCTGATCAATATCGAAGCTGTGATGCGCATGTTTCATTGTCGAGACCGTCAATCCGCGGCTAACCAGTTCTGGAATGAGCTTGACCACTAGCGTCGTCTTACCACTCCCACTCCATCCCGCGAGGCCAAAAATCTTCATGGTCATGCCGCTGATTTGTTTTCTTTGGTGTCGACTGCGGGCTTTGATGATTCTGGCGTTGCTCTATCCAACCTTGCCTGATTATCCATTTCATCAACATGACGAAGACCAGCACGGAGATAATCATATCCTGTTATCAAGGTTAGCAAAGCTGCAATCCAGAGACCAATAACACCGACGTCTGTGGTCGTCAGCGGGCCAAATTTCGGGCCAGCCGGCCCAACCATTAAAAAGCCGAGCATCAACATTTGCAGGGTTGTCTTATATTGCGCCAGACGGCTGACCGGAACACCTACTTGAGCGCCGGCCAAAAACTCGCGTAGGCCAGAGACCAATAATTCGCGGCACAATATTACAACGGCGGGAAGAACAGCAATTCCAGGAATGTGATCGAACGCCACCAACATCAAAATAAGCGATGCGACCAATAATTTATCGGCAATTGGATCAAGAAACTTACCCAGTAAAGATTGCTGTTTCATGGCGCGAGCGAGATAGCCATCAAAAAAATCCGTCGCCCCGGCGAACGTCAAAATTGCGAGACCGAGCCAATTTCCCAACGGTGACCCAAGGTAAAACGTTCCCACTAACAGCGGAATCGACGCGATGCGCGAAAGCGTCAGGAGATTAGGAATATTAGTTAGCATCGCTTTTTGCCTAAAACTCTTTCTCTAGTCATCGGGATGGAACCAGTCGTATATTTTTACCGCCATTGCCTTACTGATACCATCAACCGTTTCTAAATCTATCATGCCCGCTTGCGCGACAGCACGCGCCGATCCGAAGTGGTGTAATAGCGCTTTTTTTCGCATTCCGCCAATACCTTGAATCTCATCCAAGGGAGAACGCTCAATTCGTTTGCCGCGGCGCGCGCGGTGGGTACCAATTGCAAAACGGTGAGCCTCATCCCTCAACCTCTGGAGAAAGTACAAGACCGGGTCTCTTGTGTCCAAGCTAAAGGGTGGTTTATCCGGTAAAAATAGGCGCTCTCGGCCGGCATTTCTATCCGGTCCTTTAGCAATCGCCGCGACGGCAACGTCGGTAATTCCAAGATCCTCAAAAACTTCGAGCGTAATTGTGAGGTGACCCTGACCGCCATCTATCAATATCAAATCCGGCCATTGACCCGATTCGCGGTCCGGGTCTTCTTTGAGCGCACGGGAAAATCGCCGAGTCAGCACTTCGCGCATCATCGCGTAATCGTCACCAGCCTGTGCCTCTCCCGCCGCGGCATCGGGGAGGACGGTGCGAATATTAAATTTACGGTAGGCGTTTTTAATAAATCCTTCCGGTCCAGCGACAATCATACCGCCAACCGCGTTGGTGCCTCCGGTGTGGCTATTATCATAAACTTCAATGCGATCCGGCGGCTCAGCCAGAGCCAGTGGCTCAACCAACGCATCCAACAACTTACGTTGAGAAGCACTTTCCGCCATCCGCCGACCGAGAGCTTTACGGGCGTTGTCCAATGCCAGACCGATCATATTTTTCTTTTCGCCCCGGCTCGGCACTTCAACGCGCACTTTCCGCTCTCGGCGATTGGTTAGCGCTTGGGTCAACACCGCTTTTTCTGGCACGGTCTGGCTCAGCAGGATCAGTTTAGGCGGCACTTTATTAGCGTAGAACTGGCCCAGGAAAGCCTCCAATATTTGACCCGAATCGGCATCGGACGGATGGCTCGGATAATACGCTCGATTACCATAGTTGCAGCCGGCGCGAAGGAAAAAAACCTGGATACAGGTCTGCCCTCCTGCTTGATAAAGTCCAACAATATCAGCTTCTTCTACATGATTTGCATGAATATCCTGATGCGCTTGAATGCTCGTCATGGCGCGGATGCGATCTCTGATTTCTGCCGCTTTTTCGAATTCCTGACCGTCGCTGGCGGCCTGCATTTCGACGGCCAATTGTTTTTGAATTTCTTTTGATTTTCCGGTCAAAAAAGAGCGCGCTTGATCAACCAGACCAAGATATTCATCACGCCCCATAATATCAACGCAAGGTGCCGCGCATCGTTTAATTTGATAGAGCAGACAGGGCCGAGTACGGGCGGCAAAAACGGAATCTGTGCACGACCTCAACAAAAACGCGCGCTGAAGAACTGCCAAAGATTGATTGACCGCACCGGCAGAGGCGAAGGGTCCAAAATATTCACCTTGCTTTTTGCGCGCCCCTCGATGCTTGAGCACTTGCGGATAGTCGTGGTCGCCGGTGATCAAGATCGACGGAAAAGACTTATCGTCGCGGAGAAGGATATTATAGCGCGGCACCAATTTCTTGATCAGATTGGCTTCCAGCAAAAGCGCTTCCGCCTCGGTATGTGTTGTCACGAACTCCATCGAACGCGTCATATTGATCATCCGTTTAATGCGGATCGATTGCCGGTTGAGATTGGTATAATTGGAAACACGCTTTTTTAAGTTTTTTGCCTTACCCACATAGAGCACATCGCCTTTCTCATTGATCATCCGATAGACACCCGGGCCACCCGGCAAAGTCTTGAGATAACCCCGAATGACCTCAACGCCCTGCATTGAAGTATCGCCTATAGGGGCATCTTCGCTCGAAGATTTCTTTGATTTGTCGTCAGTTTTGCTCATCTCATCCAGCAGATTAATATAATACACCCAGTTTCACCCATGATATCCCCAACACTATCCACCAATCTTGTGGATAACTTTATTGAAAATATCTTTTTTTGAGGGATTTCTCCAATATTTGTTTCGAAGTCTACAAAACGGTTAAAATGAATGCACGCTCTATAAGTCATTGTTTTTAAAAGAATTTATGCTGAATACCATGATATTCGTTGTTACATACTGTAACATTGATCGAAATGCGGAAAATAAGGCAAAAAAAGGCAGGGTGTGCACAACTTTTCGAATATTTGCCGCGGATCGTCCAATAAAAACCCAAGGAAAATAAGGACTTGGCAGATATGTTACATAACTTAGTTACTTGTGGAGGCGCTATTCTGAGCGAAATCTTTCGATCTCAACGCCGGCACTTGCAGCATCTTCAAACACATCCAGTTTCTCAATTCTAACCCGAGCTGCCTGAACTCGCTCATCTTTGAGGCACATATCTGCAATTCTCTCGGCCAAAGTCTCAACAAGGTTAACATGACGGTCGGCGACCATCGCGCGAATACCATCTGCAACGTCTTCATAACTGACAACATCCGCCAGTCGGTCTTCGACAGCGGTTGGTGTTTCCTTCACGGCGAGATCAAGATTGATGCGAATGCGCTGAGGCTTTTCCTTTTCGTGACCATGTACACCAATTAAACCCGTGAGCATAAGATCACGAATAAACACATGACGCATAGATGTTTGCGCATCGGCAATTCGAAAAACATGGACGACATTCGAGCTAGAATCTGTCATTTAATTTTCTTCCGTGTTCACTCATCTTGTGCCGTATTTTGTCCGGGCTGAGCCCAACCTAAATGCTGGCCAGAATCCAAGGCTAACAATTGCCCTGTCATCGAGGGTGTAGCAAGGATAAAACTCACGGCGCTGCAAATTTCTTTTGGGTCGACCTGAATTTGGAGCGGCGTCAGCTTTACCTGCCGTTCAAATTGATCATCAGATTGCCGGGCTGAAGGCAGCGTTGGGCCGGGTCCAATCGCGTTCACGCGAATATCAGGAGCGAGCGCGGCCGCTGAAGTTTGCGTCAACGTCCAAAGCGCTGATTTACTCAAGGTATAAGAGGTAAAATAGGGCGTCAAATTCTCTACACGCTGATCTACTATATTGATTATATTGGATTTTTCGCCATTCGGTAGATTCTCTACCAAACTTTGCGTCAACAAAAAAGGCGCTCGTAAATTAACCGCCATATGATCATCCCAGGACCGTTTCGTGGTACTTGCAATCGTATCTTCTTCAAACAGGGAGGCGTTATTTATGACACAGCCAACAACGCCAAGCTGGCGGGCAATTTCCGGGATCAGCGCCTTCACCGCATCCTCATCAGCAAGATCGGCCTGCAGTGTTATTGCCCTGCCATCGGCGTTTGTGATTTCTTGGACCGCGCGCTCGGCATCATCAGCAGAGTCTTTAAAATGGATCGCCACCTGCCAGCCATCTTCCGCCAATGCGAGCGCAATGGCACGGCCAATGCGCTTGCCGCCACCGGTTACCAGAGCTGTCTTTTGGGGTCCTTCACTCATGGCCAGAGAATGAGAGATCGTCTCTCAGATGGCAAGCCCTCATGCGCGATATTTAAGCCGGAAATAAAGTCTCAAAACCATAGCCGATGCTGGCAATGTAAATAAGATAAGCGGCCAAAAATAAGAACGCTTCGAAGCGCCCAAGTCGCTCTCGCCGGCCAATCATATAAGGCATTAGAATCAAGGTTGCTGCTGCCATAATCCAAATATCAAGATTGATCACCCGGGCCGGCACTTCCATCGGTGCTATGACCGAGACCACACCGACGATACCGACGACATTAAAAATGTTACTACCCACGATGTTTCCAATCGCGACATCGGAATGTTTCCGAAGAGCGGCAACAACCGTCGCAGCGAGTTCTGGAAGCGAGGTTCCAAACGCGATTACGGTTAGTCCAATGACAGCTTCGCTAACCCCGAATATCCTCGCAATAGCAACACCGCCTTCGACCAATAAATCTGCGCCATAAATCAATCCTGCAAAGCCAAGTATCAAAAAAACCATTATTTTCAATAAACTATGCGGCACACCGTCAATGTCATCAACTTCATGTTCATACATTTCACCAACGGAATCGATGCTCGTTTTCTTTCGCAAATATGAGTAAACCAGAAACCCGATGAAATAGGCGAGCAGCACCACGCCAGCAAATAAATCTATCTCTCCTCGAACCGCGAGCGCCATGAAAAGACCGGTGCCGGTCAAAAGCATCCATCCGTCTCGCTTGAGGGCAGCCGGCTCAACGGCGATCGGCATGAGCAACGCGGCGACACCCAGCACCAGCAAAATATTGGCGATGTTACTGCCGACGACGTTACCAATGGCCAGTCCCGATGATCCAGCCAGCGTTGCATTTAAGGATACCAGAAGCTCTGGGGCCGAGGTGCCGAATGCAACAACGGTCATACCAACGACGAGCTTTGAGATGCCAAATTTATCGGCGAGGCCGATTGCGCCGCGCAGCATGACTTCCGCACCCGCGAGAAGCAGAATAAATCCGCCGGCTACCATTACATACATCATGGAAAATTCATCACGCCTTTACTGCCACTCGAACGACCATAATTATTTTAATTGTTAAGTATCACTAACGCGGCAAAGGTTAAACATTAGATAACTCAGCCTAAATCAAAAAGCAGAAATTCGCTTTCTTCAGAGGCAGTAATTTCGACAATAGTTTCATCCGTGAGAGCGACGCCATCGCCTGCCGACATCGCTGTTCCATTGACTTCGATCGATCCTGATGCAAGCTGCACCCAAATGCTGCGGCCCTCGGCAACCTCATGAGTTACTTTATCACCCACAGACAGGATGCTCGCATAGAGCTCGACATCTTGATGGATTGTCACGCTGTCGCCGCGCCCATCACGAGAACCAATTAGGCATAATTGGCCGTTTCGAGCGCCTTCCGGGATTTCATTTTGCTCATAGCCCGGCTCAATACCGTTCTTTTCAGGCAATATCCGAATATTGACACCGATTCTATCTTAAATGATCGCTTTGTTGACCTGATTGAGGAAGGTTTTGATGTCGCAATCCGGATTGGAAATTTGACTGATTCAAGTTTGATTGCACGACGACTTTTTGCCGCCCCGCGCATACTTTGTACATCACCGGAATATTTAAAACATTCCTCAAGAATTAGAGATATACAGGACCTCAGCAACCATACCTGTTTGTTATATGGCGAAGAAGCAAATCGTGGCGGCTGGAATCTTCGAAAAAATGATCAAAAAACCAAAATTGCACCGAGTAGAATCAACACATCAAACAACGGCGATATCATTAGGCAAATGGTACTTGCCAATAACGGGGTCGCGCTTTTGCCTGTCTTTATTGTTGCCGAAGATATTAAAAAAGGGCGTCTGGTTGAGGTTTTACCGGGTTGGCGTCCCGAAGAACTGACGATCAACGCAGTTTACCCTTCAAACAAACAAATCACTCTCAAAGTGCGCGTTTTTATTGATTTTTTAGTCGAACATTTTGCGAGAAGAGACGTCCACGAAAGCCTCGTCTAAGCGGTTCGAACTATCGGTTCTATTATCTTTCCTTCAATATCGGGTCGATATCGCCTTGAAGTTTGTCATTGTGAAAACGTTCGACAAAAGCATCCAATGTGCCTTCGCCAATACTTTTGCGAAGCCACAACATCAGATCTTGATAATATTGGACATTGTGCCATGTCATCAGCATCGGACCCAGAATTTCCTGCGCTTTTACCAGATGATGGATATAGGCGCGGCTGTAATCTTTGCAGGCAGGGCATTTGCAATGTTCATCAAGCGGCCTCGGATCATCCGCATGGCGTGCGTTTCGAATGTTCACTTCGCCGCGACGGGTGAAAGCTTTGCCTGTCCGGCCCGAGCGAGTCGGCATCACGCAATCGAACATATCAATACCGCGCGAAACGGCACCAACAAGGTCAGCAGGCGTGCCGACGCCCATAAGATAACGGGGTTTGTCTTCCGGCATATGAGGGATGAGGTCATCTAATACTTGGAACATCACCTCTTGCGGCTCACCGACTGCGAGTCCTCCAACCGCGTAGCCATCAAAGCCCGTTTTTATGAGGCCTTTAACTGATTCTTCCCGGAGGTCATCAAAGACACCGCCTTGAACGATACCGAAAATCCCATACCCCGGCCGATCATCAAAGGCGTCCTTAGAACGTTCTGCCCAGCGCAGTGAGAGCTGCATCGATGTTTCGATGACTTTATTGTCTTCGGTATGAGCCGGACATTCATCCAACTGCATGGTGATGTCGGCATCAAGTTTCCGCTGGATATCGATCGAAATTTCAGGCGTGAGTTCGTGTTTACTACCATCAATATGAGACTGGAAGGTCACGCCTTCTTCCGTCATTTTGCGCAGCTTGGAAAGTGACATGACTTGGAAGCCGCCGGAATCAGTGAGGATCGGCCCCGGCCAATTCATGAAGGTGTGAAGCCCGCCAAGGCGTTCGATGCGGTCTGCACCCGGGCGCAGCATGAGATGATAGGTGTTGCCGAGCACAATTTGCGCGCCGGTTTCTGCGACCGAACCTGGCATCATCGCTTTTACGGTCCCAGCGGTCCCCACCGGCATAAACGCTGGCGTATCAATCACACCATGAGCGGTGGCGACTTGGCCCAAGCGTGCGGCACCATCCGTCGCACTAACGTTAAAAGAAAATGCTGCCATTATTTAACGCCTTCAATGAAACAACCATCGCCATAGGAGAAAAATCGATATTGCTGAGAAATTGCGTGGCTATAGGCCGCTTTCACCCGCTCCGTTCCAGCGAGAGCGGCAATCAACATAAACAAAGTCGATTTCGGCAAATGAAAATTCGTCACCATCTTATCCGTAATTTTAAATTTGTATCCTGGGGTAATAAAGATATCCGTCTCGCCGGTAAAGGGATGAAGCTCGCCACTGTCATCAGCGGCTGATTCCAATAAGCGCAACGAGGTCGAACCAACAGGGATGACTTTGCCGCCAGTTGCGCGCGCTTGATTGATAGCCATGGCGGTCGCTTGATCAATCTCGCCCCACTCCGCGTGCATCACGTGATCTTCTGTATCCTCAACTTTGATCGGCAGAAAAGTGCCGGCACCAACATGTAATGTGACAAATGCTTTTTGCACGCCGCGCGCCTCAAGAGATTTCATAAGATCTTCGGTGAAATGTAACCCGGCTGTAGGTGCCGCGACCGCCCCCTCGTGCTCGGCATAAAGCGTTTGATAGTCTGCTCTATCCTCAAGCGCGCCGCCTTTGTTGCGTTTTATATAGGGCGGCAGTGGCATATAGCCATATTTGTCTAGTCCCGCCATCACCGCACTGATATCTCCTTCGAAATTCAGGAGAACCTCACCGCCATTCCGCTTATCCTCAACGCGGCAGCTAAAATCATCTGCGAACACCAAATCGTCACCAGGACGCAAACGTTTGGCCGGACGGGCAAAAGCCCACCAGGAATTTCCGGTCGCCTGTTTGTGCAGCGTGACCTCGACGGTTGCCTCTCCACGCCTGCCTGTTATGCGCGACGGAATGACTTTGGTATTATTGAAAACCATAATATCGCCCGGATTGAGGAGATTTGGAAGGTCCGTAAATACGTGATCGGTGAGCGTTTCTTCTACATGAAGAAGTCGCGCAGAATCTCGAGGCTCGACCGGCGCTTGCGCGATCAGATCCGGCGGTAAATCAAAATCAAAATCCGCGACTTTCATAAACTTGCTTTAACCGATTAGGTGCTGGCGGGCAAACAACTCGAAGTCTATATTCCAATCACCATGATCGACGACATATATAACAAAGACGTTCTCAGGCTGGCTGCCAACATTGGTGGCCTGGAGGCGCTTGAGAACCCAGACGCGACGGTATCGTTGCGCAGCCCGCTCTGCGGCAGCTCCATTGAAATCGCGATTACGATTGAAGGTAATACTGTCACCGGCTACAGCCAGAAAATTAAAGCCTGTGCGCTTGGCCAGGCCTCCGCATCAGTAATGGCAGATGCCGTTATCGGCAAGTCAAAACAGAATTTGAAATCTGTACGTGATCAGGTTGAGGCGATGCTAGTTACAGATGCATCTCCACCCGATGGCGATTGGGCCGCCCTCAAAGCCCTCGCCCCCGCCAAAGATGCCAAACCCCGCCATGGTGCGATCTTGCTGCCGTTCGACGCAGTTTTGAAAGCTTTGGCGGAAAAGTAAATGCTCTGGGTCTATTTTGTTCTATAAACCCATTTTTTGAACTTCGGAGCAGTTGAGGCGCAGGACGCCAGCTCTAGATTGCGAGACATAAACGGCCCTGCTGATCGGCTGGAGGAGCCAACGACAAGACAGAGATTATTATCGCTGGCAGGATGAAATTCACCAGACGAACTGTTGAAGGTAAATTTCTGATTTGCGGCATCTGTTTTACAATCCAGCAGTCCAAATTTTATGCCGGCCTTTGGCGCCACATCCAGAGTGGCACATTTCCCCGAGAAGGTAGCGGATTTGATTTGGCTCGAGCCAGCATCATATAGAAATTGCACATCTCCGCCTTGAGGTTTGCACGAGTGCGCATGCAGTCTTTCTGAAAAACCTCGGCCTTGCGTATCGATGCACCACCCGAGCTTATCCTGTTCATCCAAATTGTCGGCCAGAAAAATAACCGGTGCAGAGGTTTGCAATTGCGGTGGTTCCGCAACAGCGTTCCCCGAGAAAAACGCCAACGCTAAAAATGAAGCAGCTGCCAATATTTTACACATATGTTGTCTCCTAATACGAAAAGGTATCAGCAAGACAACGATCATGGATAGGAAACCCGTCGATTTAAATAGCTGAAGCTAGGTCACCGTCACCTTCGCGTCGCCGTCACTGAGCTCGCCAATGATGCAGGCATGATCAAAGCCGGCGGCGCGGAAGGTCTTTAGAACTTTCTCCGCTGCGTCGGGTGGACAAGAAACCAAAAGACCACCACTGGTCTGTGGATCCATCAGCAGGTTTTTCTGCCATTGCTCCATATCATCAGGCACATGGATTTTATCGGCAAAGCTGTCCCAGTTTCGATTGGCTGCACCTGTGTTGTAACCTTTCTGGGCGTAATCGAGAACAGTATCCAAAATCGGCAATTTGGTCCACTCGATGGTTGCTGAAAGTCCGGCACCTTTACAAAACTCATACATATGTCCGCAAAGACCGAAACCCGTGACATCGGTAAGCGCGTTGACTTCCGATAGCGCAGCTAGATCGGCTCCAACGGCGTTGAGCTTGGTCGTGCTTTCGATCATCACTTCGTAGCCGCGCGGGTCGAGCTCGTCCTTGTTCATAGCGGCGCCCAAAATACCAACACCCAAACCTTTTCCAAGAATGAGCACATCTCCCG
>Ga0209554_1000528_pt1 | contig 31992 bp, 24 predicted proteins | sample MarorgKNORR_S2LV_5_FD_188221 | JGI IMG/M metagenome (GOLD analysis project Ga0209554, IMG submission 188221) | Marine microbial communities from the Southern Atlantic Ocean, analyzing organic carbon cycling - Bottom_A/KNORR_S2/LV (SPAdes) (version 2) | ecosystem: Environmental > Aquatic > Marine... | reverse complement strand
ATGCATTCGTAATTAGTTGTCATTCCCGCGAAAGCGGGAATCCAGGAACTTGTAAGTATCTGAAATAATGGATTCCCGCTTTCGCGGGAATGACAAACAAGGGTGTCATTACGACTTTTTACGGGACCATTATTTTTGCATGGCAGCGATGGTTGCTACATTGAAAATATCTGCAGATGAGCAACCTCTCGATAAATCGTGGACCGGTTTATTCAGGCCTTGAAGGAGTGGCCCCAAAGCCATGTATCCTGCCAGACGTTCAGTGATTTTGTAGGCAATATTACCGGCTTCCAGTGAAGGAAATATCAGCACAGAGGCATTTCCGGCAAGTGGAGAATCTTTGGCTTTCTTTGCAGCTACTGCCGGAACCAAAGCCGAATCCACTTGCAGTTCTCCGTCGTGTAAAATGTCCGGATGCTTTTCCGCAAAAATTTTGATTGCTTCCTTTACATGAGAAACACGTCGATGATTCGCACTTCCTTTTGTAGAAAATGAAAGAAATGCGACACGAGGTTCTTCGCCGGTCAACAAGCAGTGATTCAAGGCAGATTCTCCGGCGATGGAAGCCAGTTGATCACTCGTCGGTACTGGAATAACCGCACAATCGGCAAATGTATAAGCCGTTTCCGCACTTTGAGAAATCATGAAGAAACTACTTGAAACCCATTTTGATTCCGGAGTTACTCCTACAATCCGGATTGCGGAACGTAGCACATCGCTGGTTGAAGTGATGGCACCTGCGACTAAGCCGTCTGCGTCTCCATTGCTGACCATCATCATGCTAAAATTCAGCGGATCGTTCATGTACTCCTTTTTCGCTTCATCTGTCATTTTATTGAAGAAGCGTTCCTTTTCTAAAATTTCCTGATATTGAGTTTCCCTGCTGCTGAAATCTTCCGGTTCAAGCAAGTCATAACCCAACTCACGAAGCTCTCTTTTTGCCAACGAAACGCGCGGGTCATCTCTTTCCGGAAGAATAAGTTTTGCCGATTTTTTTCGGCCTATCTCGATAATGCGTTCCTGAAACTTGTTGAGTTGCATTTCGGTTATCCTTCAATAATTCTTGCAATTATGTTTTGAAACCAGCTTAATTTGAACGCCATTCTATTTGACTCTTTAAAAAACAGCAACATTCATTACAAATAACGCAGCGGAAAAAGATGTTAGTTGGCGGAAAAAAATGTTATCCTGAGTGCCAACTTAGATAGAATTAAAAAATAATGCGTACTTTTATTTGATGCACTCGTAATTAGTTGTCATTTCCGCGAAAACGGGAATCCAGGAACTTGTAAGTATCTGAAATAATGGATTCCCGCTTTCGCGGGTATGACAAACATGGGTGTTATTATTATTTTTACAGTTCCATTTTATTTGATAAACAAAAACCATGATTCCAAAAAATATCCAGCTGGTTGAAGTTGGTCCGCGAGACGGATTGCAAAACGAAAAGGCATGGGTTGGGACTGAGACTAAGATTGCTTTGATTGAGAAACTTGCTCATGCGGGACTTACAAAAATTGAGGCCACAAGTTTTGTCAGCCCAAAATGGGTTCCGCAGATGAAAGACGCCTTTGAGGTGCTTTCAGGAATTGGACGTCGACCGGGAGTAAGCTATCCCGTTCTGACTCCAAACATGGAAGGTTTTGAAAGGGCATTAGAAGCAGGAGCAACGGAAGTCGCTGTGTTTGGCGCAGCTTCCGAAGCATTTTCTCAAAAAAATATCAATTGTTCGATAACGGAATCCGTAGAACGCTTCCGGCCCATAATTGCGGCTGCGCAAAAAAATGAAATTCGAGTCCGCGGTTATATTTCCTGTGTCCTTGGTTGTCCGTATCAAGGTGATGTTCCTGTCGCAAGCGTGGTAAATTTAGCGGCACAAATGTCTGAAATGGGCTGCTACGAAATATCACTTGGCGACACCATTGGTATCGGTACGCCTTTGCAGGCCAAAAAAATGGTGGAAACTGTTGCGGAAAAAGTTCCGGTATCAAACCTTGCCTTGCATTTTCATGATACTCGCGGACAGGCGCTGGCAAACATTTACGCCTGCTTGGAACTTGGCGTGTCTGTTATCGATGCCTCAGTTGCAGGTTTGGGCGGATGTCCTTATGCACAGGGAGCAAGCGGTAATGTGGCAACCGAAGATGTGGTTTACATGTTACACGGCATGGGAATTGAGACCGGTGTTGATTTGGAAAAATTGATTGAAGCAGGTCGGTTCATCAGTAATGTTTTCGGTCGCGCTCCCCAAAGCAAAGTCACTTGCGCAAGCTGAATATTTCAAAATGTCTGAAATAATCTGTTGACTCTATAAAGATTTATATCTAGAGTTTTACTAAAGTTTTAGTGCTAAACCTTAATTCAGAAAGTAAACAAATGACTACACATTTTATCGCGCATGAAACTGTAGACACCGTCGGAGTTGTAGTGGTGGAAAAAGTTTTGGCGGGACAGGAAGTTTCCGGATGGATCATGGAATCCAACGAGACAGTTAGCATAAAAGCTCTTGCAGAGGTGCCGTTGGGACACAAGCTCGCCCTAACTGATATTAAAATTGAAGACACCATTATCAAGTATGGTAATGATATTGGACGTGCTGTCAAGGACATTCCTAAAGGGGGTTATGTCCATGTCCACAATGTAAAAACGAAGAGGTGGTAATGGATAAATGGCCACAATCATTTTATGGATACCGCCGTGAAAATGGACGAGTGGGTGTTCGAAATCACGTCATCATTCTACCTGTTGACGACATTTCAAATGCAGCTGTTGAAATGGTTGGGCACAATATCAAAGGCACCTTGGCAATTCCGCATAGTTACGGACGCTTACAGTTCGGCGCGGATCTCGAATTATTTTTCCGTACTATTATCGGTACAGGCCGTAACCCGAATGTTGCCGCTGTAATTGTAATTGGAATCGAACCCGGATGGACTCAGCGTGTTGTGGACGGCATAGCCGCAACCGGAAAACCTGTTTCCGGATTCAGTATTGAAGGACGAGGTGATCTATCTACGGTTGCCGAAGCTTCCCGAAAGGCGCAGGAATACGTACAGTGGGCAACCGAACTTCAGCGTGAGCAATGTCCACTTGCTGATCTTTGGATTTCTGTCAAGTGCGGAGAATCAGACACTACTTCCGGATTAGGATCAAATCCTGCGGTCGGCAATCTGATGGACAAACTGGATCCTCTTGGTGTGCATCTCTGCTTTGGTGAAACCTCAGAATTAACCGGCGCCGAACAAGTTTGCGCCAACCGTGCATCCACACCGGAAGCAAAAGAAAAGTTTCTCAACACCTGGAACGCCTACAACGAATTCATTCTTGAAAACAAGACAAATGATCTCTCAGAGTCCCAACCTACAAAGGGTAATATCGCAGGCGGCTTGACAACCATTGAAGAAAAAGCATTTGGAAATTTACAAAAGATCGGGCAGAAGACTAATTTTATTGATGTTCTTGAACCAGCGGAAGAGCCGACTAAAGGCCCTGGTTTGTATTTCATGGATACGTCATCTGCGGCAGCAGAGTGTGTTACGCTTCAAGCTGCGGCTGGCTTTGCTGTGCATCTCTTTCCTACCGGGCAGGGTAATGTAATCGGAAATCCCATCGAGCCGGTAATTAAACTAACCGCAAATCCAAACACTGCGGCGACAATGAGCGAACACATTGACCTTGATGTTTCAGGAATTCTTAAGCGTGAATTAAATCTTGATCAGGCAGGTGACGCGCTGGTAAATATAACTCTGCGTACTGCGAATGGCCGTCACACCTGTGCTGAGTCACTTGGACACCGTGAGTTTGTGATGACCAAATTGTTCCGCAGCGCTTGATTCGTTTTCATGCGGGCGAAAGCGTTTGTGAATGCGTGAAAATTTTCAAATATCTATATCTTAAATTTCACCAAATAATTTAATTATCCAGAAGATTGTTTTGAAGTGATGCGAAAGTGGAAAATGAGATTTGGAAAATATTTATAAATAGATATCAAGCAAGCTGATGCAATAAACAATTTGTGAGAATAATAACTTGACATGAAACTGTCAGGTGTTAGAATCCAATTCTTTTCAAAAATCACTTTCTTTTAGTGATTGATGAGTGGTACTATACTATAGTTCTGTATGTCAGGGACAGAACACCGGTTCATAATTCAATTCAGAATTATTTATTCCGGAAAAATTGTGAGAAATTCTCTGGCAAAACCATAATGGAGATGCAAATGCGTTATTCAAGTATATTGGGTAAATTATTTTCGGGAGGAAGTCTTGCGGTTGCGGGGCTTCTGCTGATTTTCGGAAGTAATGTCGCCCTGGCAGGAAGTTGTCCTGCTGTCACAGTAGCGGATTCGAAAGGTGTCAAAGCCGGTAAATATCCGCAGCAGTACGAACTTGCTGAGTTCGAGAAACTGGCGGGCTGTAAAATGACCTTCCAGGGCAATCCGGATATTGCCAGACTCAACGGGAAAATCCGTGGGAACCCCAGTTCAGTTCCTTCCGTTGCAAATCGACTGCCGTCAGAGCCGTTAGTTTACGCACCATATGATTCGATTGGAAAATATGGTGGTACGTTGGACGTGCTGTCGAATGCCACTGAGGCAGGGACTTCAGACTTCCTGTCCGTGCGCCACGTCAACCTAGTGCGCTACTCTGACGATCTTCAGACCATTGTGCCGAATGTCGCCAAGGACTGGACGTGGAACAGCGATTTCACGCAATTGACCTTCTACCTACGCAAAGGCCACAGATGGTCTGATGGTGCTCCTTTCACCGCCGAGGACGTTAAATTCTGGTACGATCATCTCGGACTTTCTCCCTTGGTTATGGAGAAACCGAAGGATTACTTGCTGGTCGCCGGCAAGCGCATGACGGTCGAGGTGGTCGATCCACAGACAGTGGTCTTCAACCTGCCCGCCCCGAAGCCGGGACTGCTGGCCCACTTTGCGACTTCGTTCGCGCAGGGTTTCCAGCCTAAGCACTTCCTTGCTCCGTTCCATCCGGAACTGAGTGCGAATGCTGACAAGCTGGCGCAAAAAGCCGGATTTGAGAATGGTCTTGCAGTGATCAAGGCCTACTTTGGTAATTCAGACTGGACCGACACTCCGTCGCCTCTACTGAATTCTCCGGACAAGGTAGCAAAGCTTCCTGCCGACGTGATTCCGACACTGGAAAGTCACATCTACATCACGGATACCACAGAAGGTCGGCATCTCGTTGCTAATCCATACTTCCACATCGTTGACACGCAGGGCAACCAGTTGCCTTACATCAGCGAGCAGGATGAGGTGTACATCAATGACAACGAGGTCCGGATCCTGAAGCTCATCAATGCCGAGGCGGATTACAAGGAACAGTCGCTACAGCTGGCTTCGGCACCCTTGCTGCTGGAGAATCAGGAGAAGGGCGACTATACGATCCACCTGCGGCCGGAGATCACGCTATCGACCTTTGCGTTCAATGTGACCTCGGCAAACCTGGAAAAGCGCAAGGTCTTTGGTGATCTGCGTTTCCGTCAGGCCATGTCGGTCGCGATCAACCGTGCGGAAATCAACGAGGTGGCCTACTTCGGTCAAGGAACCCCCAAGCAGTACATCGGTTTTTCACCGACTCCGAGTTTTGTGGACAAGAAATGGGAAAGCCACATGGCCCAGTTCGATCCGGGCATGGCCAACAGACTACTCGATGAAATCGGCATGAAAGACACCGATGGCGATGGTTCCCGCGAACTTCCCAATGGCAACAAAATTGTTCTGAACCTGCAATTCTCGACTCAAGGTATTGCTGGCCAAGTGGTCGAACTTGTCGCCCAGAACTGGTCAGACGTTGGCATCAAGACGACGGTCAAGGAAGTAACGCCGGACGAATTCCGTTCTGCACAGTCCTCGAACGCTCTTGATGTTACCATCTGGCGCAAGAGCCAGCCGATGGCGATCATGCTCGGCAACAACGAGCTTTGGGTGCCACCGTTTAGCGACTACTTCGGAATCCGCACAGGAATGTTGTGGGCTGAATATGTTGATTCTAACGGCAGCAAGGGCGTGAAGCCTCCAGCTTATGTGATGCAGATGATTGATGACATCAATGCATTCCAGTCTGCCCCTGCAGGCTCAGCGGAGTCGAATAAACTTGGTGCAAGACTTGTCAAGAACATGGTGGGCAACCTGCTTTTCATCGGAATCGCACAGGCACCGGCACCAATTTATCACCGTAATGCGTTGAAGAACTTCACTGAGTTCAAAACGCATTCCTATGAGTACTACCGGACTTATCCGTATCGCGGAACCCAGTGGTATCTCGACGAGTAATAATCTTTTTACTCGTTTTTTAATGTGATGAAAGGGCTGTGAGGAGTTAATCCTCCAGCCCTTTTTATAGAAACTTTAATTTGAAAAAGTCACATCCAGAGCCATGTGTAATTATATTTTCCATTCATGCCCTTCACAGCCGACTCACCAAATTTTTACAATGTGACCTTGTCAAATTAAAGTCGTTTATTGTACTGACTTCACCGGGTTATTAATTCAACATAATGCTAAAGTTCTTTCAGTTCACTATGATGCGGGCAGTGATGTCGCTGTTCACGCTGCTTGCTGTCTCGCTGATCGTGTTCTCGCTGATGGAACTGGTGCCGGGCAACTGCGCTGAACGTTATATTGCCTTCAAGAACACCCAAGGCCAATCGATCACGATTGAAGACATCCAGGCAGAGGAGCGCCGCCTGGGACTCGACAAACCATTTGTCATCCGTTGGGGAACATGGGTTGGCAAGGTGTTTTTCAAGGGGGAATTTGGCGACAGCTGTATCCTGCGTCTCAATATCAACCAGTTGCTGAGTGACAAATTCTGGATCAGTCTTGGACTTGCGCTCTCGGCATTGATCGTCTCTTACATTATTGCTATACCCGTCGGCATCTATTCGGCTTCAACAAGAAATCCATTCGCCAACAACGCGCTGCGTTTCATCAGCTACCTTGGCCTTGCCCTGCCAAACTTCCTGCTGGCGCTGATCATCATGCTGACCTCGACGGTGCTGTTTGGAGATTCGTTGACTGGACTGTTCTCCAAGGAGTTTCGCGACGCCGCCTGGTCTTACGCCAAATTCATGGATTTTATGTCAAGGGCCTGGCTGCCGATTTTCATTCTCGGCTGGTCAGCCACGGCCTTTGCCATGCAGACGGTGCGTGCGCTGATGCTCGACGAAATAGGCAAACTCTATGTCACCGCCGCCTCGGCTCGCGGCCTTTCTGGACGCACCCTGCTTTGGCGCTATCCTGCGAGACACTCTCTGGGTCCAGTGATCAATTCACTCGGTTTCGACCTCAATCGCATTTTCAATGATTTGCCGGTGGTAGCACTGATTCTAACGCTCACCGAGGCAGGGGCGTTGCTGATTGAAGCGCTGGCGCGCTCCAATGACCAGCAGCTCGCTGGCGCGATCATTTTCCTGCTGACGGCGAGTATTGTACTTGTGAACTTTGTTACAGACATTCTGCTGGCCTTGATGGACCCGCGTGTCCGGCAAGGACTGATCGGATAAACCCATGGGAATCTTTACTAAAGCTAAACCGGCTGAAACAAATCAAAAGCTGAAGGAAAGCTATTTCACGGCTTCTCAAGGCCAGTTGATCAGGGCACGGTTCAAGAGCAACCGCACCGCAATGGTTGCTGGCTGGGCCCTGACAGTGATGATTCTGGTTGGAGTCTTCGCCCCATTCCTCTCACCATATGCCCCATCCATGGCAGGTCGGGACAAGCAATACGAGAACGGACCTCCGCAAATTCCAAAATTCTGGGATGAAAACGGCTTCTCCTTCCGTCCTTTCATCTATGCGACTACACGCCAACGCTCTATCAAGACTAACTTCCGCTGGGTGATCACGGTTGAGCGTGAAGAGCGTTACTACTTAAAATTCTTCGTAGAAGACTGGCAGTACAGTTACATCAACCTAAGTTGGGATTTGCCAGGAGACATTTTCGATGTTGATTTCAGGGCTTTGACTTTCAAAACACACTTGTTTGGTACAGATAGAGGGGGCATCCACCTGTTCGGCACGGATGGCAGCGGCAAGGATATTTATTCACGCACACTGCACGCGATCTACACATCCCTCGCAGTCGGGTCGCTGGGGGTCTTCATCGCTTTTGTGCTGTCACTGGTGATTGGCGGGGTAGCTGGTTATTTCGGTGGATGGATTGATCAGGTACTGCAAATGATTACGGATGCAGTCCGGACAATCCCGCCGATTCCGCTCTTTATGGCACTGGCCGCTTTCATGCCGGACGAATGGAGTGCAGAAACACGCTTCTTTTTTATTGCTTCAATTCTTGGTTTAATCGGTTGGCCGACTCTGGCACGTCGTATCCGTACACACTTGTTGAGCGAACGCAGTCAGGAATACGTTCTCGCGGCTGAACTTTGTGGGGCCTCGGCGGGCCACATCATCCGCCGCCACCTGCTGCCCAGCTTCACGAGCTACATCATCGTTGACCTGATGATCACCTTTCCATACATGGTACGCTCTGAGACTGCACTCAGTTTCATCGGTTTAGGATTAACTGAACCGGTTAACTCGCTAGGATCGTTGATGCAGAGCGTTTCCAAAGCAGACGTCCTGCTGAATTACCAGTGGTACTTTATTCCGGTTATCTTTTTCATTGCCTTTGTACTGGCTTTCGTTTTCGTCGGTGACGGCTTGCGTGACGCATCTGATCCTTATTCCCACGTTAAGAAATGAGCCTGCTGACAGTCGAAAATCTTACTCTGCAATTCAGGACTGATGAAGGTCTAATAACTGCTGTTGAGAGCGTTTCGTTTGAAATCAACTCAGGAGAGGTTCTGGGACTGGTCGGTGAATCAGGTTCCGGAAAATCGGTCACGGCAAAGTCGTTAATGCAGCTTAATCCTTCCAATGCGGTATACAGTCCGGAAAGCAGTATTCAACTGGAGTTGGAAAACGAAGTTGTGGATGTGCTTTCACTGCAGGATTCTAGTGAGTTAGTGGTTGTGAGAGGCGGCGCAATTTCGATGATATTCCAGGAACCGATGGCGAGCTTTGCACCAGCACTAACGATTGGTTACCAAATGGTTGAGCAGTTGCTGATCCATACTTCAATGTCAAAAAAGGCCGCAGCAACATTGTCAGTTGAAATGCTTGAGCGGGTCGGAATTTCTGATGCCGGTCAGCGCTTTCACCAATATGCTTTTGAATTGTCAGGAGGCATGCGGCAAAGGGCAATGATTGCCATGGCGCTTTCAACTAAACCGAAACTTCTAATTGCGGATGAACCGACTACTGCTCTTGATGTGACAATACAGGCACAGGTTCTGGATTTGATGAAAGATCTGGTTTCGGAGTTCGGCATGGCAATTCTTTTCATTACCCACGATCTTGGTGTTATTGCCCAGGTTGCCGACCGAGTGTCTGTGATGTACCTGGGACGCATAGTCGAAAGCGGTCCGGTACGTGATGTGCTTCATTCTCCTTCACATCCTTATACGAAGGGACTGCTCCATGCTCTGCCCAAACTGGATGAACTTGATAAGCCACTGACTCCAATTCCAGGCGACATTCCCAGTCCATTGGAACGTCCACCCGGATGCGTGTTTCACACCCGTTGTCCGGAAGTGTTGGCAGATCGTTGTAATGTTTCCATACCGACAAGAACGAAGGTGAGCCAATTCCATACTGCCTCGTGCTTTGCCATTGACTCGACAGGAAAGGCCGCATGACCGAAACACCGCTTATCAAGATTAAAAACCTAAATGTAGAATTTCCGCTCGGCCGTACTCTTTTCGGAAAACCGCCAATGCTGCGTGCTGTCAATGATGTTTCTCTTGAAATCATGCCCGGACAGTTTTACGGACTTGTGGGCGAATCCGGATCAGGAAAAACCACCTTAGGACGCGCTATTCTGAGGGCTGTCCCCATTAGTTCCGGTGAGATCACTTTTGATGATGCCGATATTCATTATGATGTCGGTAGTTTGAAGAAAAAGGACCTAAAAAACTACCGTAAACTGGCTCAGTTGATCTTTCAGGACCCCTACGCAGCACTCAGTCCGCGCATGACAGTAAGGGACATTATCGCGGAGCCGCTTGAAGTCATGGGACTGACTAAAAACCGTGAGGAAACTGACGAACGGGTACGGGACATTGCGGCAAAATGTCGACTCAACCTTGAACATCTACGGCGTTTCCCTCATGCCTTTTCCGGAGGACAAAGACAGCGGATTTCCATTGCCCGAACTCTAGTCTGTAATCCGAACTTTGTGGTTGCAGACGAAAGCGTTGCCGCACTTGATGTTTCAATACAGGCGGACATTCTGAATCTGCTGAAAGCCCTGCAAAATCAGCTGGGATTGACGTTCCTGTTTATAAGTCACGACCTAAGCGTGGTGGCACATATCTGCGACCACGTTGCCGTTATGTACCTCGGATCGCTGGTCGAATCCGGACCTACCCGCAAGTTATTCGATAACCCCAGTCACCCATACACTAAGGCACTGCTTTCGGCAATTCCGTCTCTCGACCCCGATGAACGTACAAAAGCCCAAAAGCTGGAAGGTGAAATTCCAAGTCCGGCCAATCCTCCCCCTGGCTGTAAATTTCATACTCGCTGTCCCATGGCCGAAGACCGCTGCCGTAAAGAAGCTCCCCAATGGCGTGAATTGAGCCAAGACCACTATGCGGCATGCCATTTCGTTTAGTATAAAATATTGAAATTATGTAGGAGCTACACTTTGTGCCTCAAGTGCATAAAATGCCTTTTGACTTTTTGGTAGAGTAATTAGCAGTATGCGCTAGTGGTTCATAAAATAATTTTTGTAAGTGTAGAGTTCGATATTCTACAAAATAGAAGCTAATTACTGATAGCAATTTCAAAACAAATTCAACTTCTGAAAGGAAATCATGAGTTTCTCAAGTTACTTCACTCACAAAGCCGGAGGCGACAGTATTTTTGCAGTGGAGGCCCCTAAAATTAAATTTGGACGCGGCTCCCTTCAGGAAGTTGGCGACGATGCAAAGGCACTTGGAATGACGCGAGTAGCCGTTTTCACTGATCCCCGCGTCGGCCAAATGGAGCATGTTGCCAAAGTTGTAGAATCACTAAAATCACAAGGTATCGACGCAGTGGTTTATGATCAGGTTGCAGTTGAACCTACGGATGTATCGTTCAAACAAGGCGCAGCATTCGCCAGCGACGGCAAGTTTGATGGTTTTGTTTCCGTTGGTGGCGGCTCAGTAATGGACACCTGTAAGGCCTCTAATCTTTATTCATGCTTTCCTGCAGATTTCCTAGATTACGTGAATGCACCAATAGGAAAAGCGGTTCCGGTTCCGGGTGAACTAAAACCGCACATAGCCTGCCCCACAACATTCGGGACTGCCAGTGAATGCACTGGAATCGCGATTTTCGATTTGCTTGAAATGGAAGCTAAAACCGGAATTGTCAGCCCAAAAATTCGTGCTAGTCTTGGTGTTCTGGACCCAAGCGTGTTGTCTTCAATGCCGCCTCTAGTACGTGCTGCAAACGGATTTGATGTCTTTAGTCACGCCTGTGAATCAATCACCGCGCGACCTTATACTCATCGTCCTGCTCCGGAATCTTCCCAGAAACGCCCACTAAGTCAAGGAGCAAATCCGTACAGTGACCTTGCCTGTCTGGAGGCAATTAAACTTATTGGCACACACATTGTGCAGGCAGTGAATGATCCTGTGGAAGAAAGCTATGACGCACTTATGTTTGCCGGAATGTTGGCTGGAATAGGTTTTGGTAATGCCGGCTGTCATCTACCTCATGGTATGTCCTACGCGGTGGCCGGTCTTGTTAAAGATTATGCACCGGAAGGTTGGCCGACGGATCACCCAATGGTACCACACGGTATTTCCGTAATCGTAAACTCTCCTGCTGTATTCCGCAAAACCGGACCAGCGTGTGCTGAACGACACTGGCAGGCCGCTGCAGCAATGGGAGCAGACCTAACCGATACTAATGTTGAAGATGGCGGAGATATTCTTGCAGATCAAATTCTCGGAATGATGAAAAAAACCGGAATTCCTAACGGACTCTCCGGAGTTGGTTACACAGCGGCTGATCTCGACGCACTCACTGACCGCTCATTTGCGCAGAAACGTCTCATAGACAACGGACCTATGCCAATTACTCGTGGCGAATTGAAAGAACTCTTCCGTGATGCGATGACTTACTGGTAAAAACTTAACTCAAGTTTGCTTGTCATCTCTATTTCAAATATCATCTTAATGGGGATTGCAGAATTACAAATTATAAAAAGTTTTTTTTGCTTCAACAATTCCCAAATCTTGTAAGGTGTCATTGATTGCGTCCATCAGTCCAATATCCTGATAATTTGCCTTCCCATCCAGGATTCTTCTCAGAGACATAAAGAATTGAACTTTGCCTAAGGAATGTTCATCAATTTTTTGACTCGGATCATCCGCAATCCTTTGCGCATATTTGTGCAGATTTTCATCAGTATATTTTTTTATATCCATAAATTCTCCTTTATGTATGATTGAAAAACTATCTTTATAAATCAGTTCATAATTTATTTCAAGCTATTTTCATCAAAATAATATAGATACTAAATGCTGATGAATTGCAGGAAAGAATATTTTTCGTAAATGTGAGTATAACTGGTTGGAATAAAAAAACATTGCTGAGAAATAGACGTAGTGACGACCGCTGACTCAGTTTTGGGTTCCATAATCAACAATGGGAATTGTTTCTCTTACAATGCAGACTTTTGAAATTGATGAAAATCAGCTATGATGAGCTGGTAAAAAGTCATAAAACTGTTTCATTGCTTACGAAGCGAGTATCTTGTAGAGGAGTGGATTTAAGACTTTTTACAAGACAGTTAAATTTAAGGTTGGGAGATCTTTTTCTTGAAGGCATAAAAACCGTCAACTGAAAAGCAAACGGTTTTTAAGCTTCAAGCAGTATTTTAATGGTGCCTAGGGCCGGACTCGAACCGGCACGGTGTCGCCACCGAGGGATTTTAAGTCCCTTGCGTCTACCAGTTCCGCCACCCAGGCAGGGAAAAAAGGAACTGGAGGCGACGAGCGGATTTGAACCGCTGTACAAGGTTTTGCAGACCTCTGCCTAACCACTCGGCCACGTCGCCTCTGAACATCTAAAATAACCGAAAATTGCATGCAAACACAAGTTCAAAACGAGTTGATTGAAAATACAATTGAGACTGGAAAACTTTTCGGCATGCTTAAATATCTGCCTGATGGGCAATTGACTCATGCTCCATTTTCCTTGAGTCCATATTCAATTTCTGCAGAAGACTTGCATGAAATGACTGAATTGACTTCATATTTCAGTGAGTTGATGATTCGTGTTTCTCAAGATTGGGATTTTCTTGATCAGCATTTGGGACCAAGTGCTAATACCGATCCTTTTTTGAAAATGCTCCTGGACTTTAGAATGAAGGAAGTTACTCAGAGCAAACAATTGCTGATTCAGCGAAATGACTTTTTTATAATTAAAGATGAACTGAGAAACGATAGACAAGGCAGAATTGAAACGAAAAAGACACTTTCCGGTTCCGCACTTCGTCAAGTTGAGATTAATACTGTCTCTGCCAGTTTTCCTTTTTTAATAACTCAACTTGCCAGATTGCACCAGAATTTAGTTGAGCAAAATCAATTAGAGCAAATTATCCCAAACAATCCGTTAAGTCCTGTCGTAAACGCTTTCGCAAAAGCAATGCAGGACTATGGTTCAACTGATGCTGTGATGTTGATGGTTTCTCAGCCGGAAGAAAGCAACCGTTTTGACCAACTTGGACTGGAACAGCTTTTGTGGGATGAGCACAAAATTAAGACGGTCCGGAAATCATTAACCGAAATTTATGAGATTGGCTGCCTGCGTGAAGGTCACCTTGTTTTGGATGCTAAAATAGTTGCTGTGACTTATTACAGAGCCGGTTACACTCCGGATGATTTTCGTACTGCGGAAGCGGTTAAAGGCCGCAAACTGATTGAAGCATCATCAACTATTCAGGTTCCGGATTTGACGATGCAACTTGCGGGAATGAAAAAAATTCAACAGGTTTTAACAAAGCCGGAAATATTAACTGCTTTTGTGTCTCCGGAAATTTCTAAACTTTGCCGAAAAACCTTTGCCGGAATGTACACTCTGGATGAAATAATTGAAACTCCTGAAGGGAAGCTAAGCGCTTTAGAATTTGCATCCAGGAATCCGGAAAAATATGTACTAAAACCTCAACGTGAAGGTGGAGGAAATAATTTCTTCGGAAGTGAAATTCCAAAAATATTGGCGAAGATGCAAAAGGAAGAACAAAATGCTTATGTTTTAATGGAGAAAATTCAGGCAAAAACTCATCCTGCAATTCTTGTGGTTAACGGCCTATCAGAAACTACGACTTGTGTGAGTGAGATCGGACGCTATGGGATTTGTTTTGCGGATGATGGAGTGGTGCAGAGTAACCAGGACGTAGGCTATCTGGTGCGTACCAAAGCTGAAAACGTGAATGAGGGAGGAGTCTGTTCAGGTTTTGCCTGTTTGAATTCACTGTCCGAGTCTTAAAAACGGAAGCTGGACAAATAGTAAACTTGAACCAACTTTCAAATACTAAATTCTAAGAAGCCAATTCGATCGTAGCAAGCAGATCAATTTCATCAAGGACTTTTCCTGTGCCTGTCGCAACACAGGTGAGTGGGTCGTCTGCGTGAAAAATCGGCAAGCCCACTTCTGCACGCAGCAAATCATCTATTCCGGAGAGTAACGAACCACCGCCGGCCAATACGATGCCTCGGTCAACAATGTCCGCAGCGAGTTCCGGAGGTGTGGATTCCAGGGCATTTCGGATGGTTTTTACAATTTGTGCGCAAACGTCACTCAGAGCTTCCAGCACCTCTTCTTCACCAAGAACCAGTGTTTTGGGAATTCCGGTTACCAGGTCACGCCCTCGTACTTCATAGGATCTTGGTTCATCTTTAATAAAAGCAGTACCGATACTGATCTTAATATCTTCTGCGGTGCGTTCACCAATCAGCAGATTATATTTTTGCTTTATGTACTCAGCGATGCTTTCGTCCATTTTGTCGCCGCCAACTCGAGCAGAATCACTGTAAACAATTCCTGCCAGGGAAATCACAGCAACTTCAGTTGTACCACCGCCGATATCGACAATCATGCTGCCACTTGCTTCTGTAACAGGCAAGCCGGCACCAAGTGCGGCAGCCATCGGTTCCTCAATTAAAAAAACTTCACGTGCTCCAGCAGATTCTGCTGCTTCCTTGACTGCCCGCCGTTCGACTTGAGTAATTCCGGATGGTACTGCTATAATGATACGTGGTTTAAAACGGAAGAAAGAAAACTTGCCTTGAGTTTGACGGATGAAGTAGCGCAGCATTTCCTGAGTTATATCAAAATCAGAAATAACTCCGTCCTTCATGGGGCGGATTGCGGTAATCGAACCGGGTGTACGCCCCAGCATTTGTTTTGCTTCTTCTCCTACCGCCAGCACCTGAATCCTTCCACGGCTGTCTTTTTGTACTGCAACCACGGATGGTTCGCGAATCACTATTCCCCTTTGTTTAGTGTAAACAAGAGTATTCGCCGTTCCTAAATCAATAGCTAAATCCTGGCTAAATAAACTGGCAATTTTATTAAACATTCAATTTCCTGGTTTTTCATCATTCTGAGTCAAGGCAATACCTCGGATTTACCATCAAGATATTTGTTTGAATCACTGTTGGGTAGGAATCTGCGCAACTTTAGTCTGTATTAACAGTTCATTATTGATTTTATGCGTCCCGGAAGGTTATACAGAAGTAATGCCAAATTTCATATACTTCATTTATTTTGAGAATATTCAGCACTTTTTACACAAGTTTTCCAACGAACCGTATTTTAAATCTTTACCAGCTTTGTCTGCATGAGCGTTTACGAATTCACGTAAAGTTTTAAGAGGCAAAGGAAAAGAGCACTTGTGGCTGGCTAATTTAATTCAAGAATCCAACCTCCGATTCTAATCAATAAGTGAACAGAAAACAAGAAGAAAATTTTTTTGCTGGATTTTAAATTGGATTTTTCCCTTCACGGTCTAAGGCGAAGAGCAAAATTAAGAAAACAGTCAGCCAATTCTCATTTCCGGCTCACCACCCGCAGACATCCTCACCGCGCAGAATTTTACTTCCGGAATTTTTCCAAAAGGATCAAGCACAGATGTAGTAATCAAATTGGCTGCTGATTCGTTATAACCAAAGGACATAAAAAGATTTCCCTGTTGGACACCAAGATCCAGGCGGGCATACGTTGAAATTTTTCCTCGTCGTGATTCGATGGTCACAGCATCCCCTGCTTCGACGCCCAACTTTTTCAGATCATCCGGATGAACATGGACAACTGGAAAGGGTTCTATGGCGTTCAAGACTGTCGCTCGCCGAGTCATGCTGCCTGTGTGCCAGTGTTCAAGTTGCCGTGAGGTAATGAACACAAACGGAAAATCTTCATCCGGCATTTCGTCCGCATGAGTGTATTTGGCCGGAACGAAGCGTGCTTTTTGGTTTTCAGTAGGGAAACCGTCCTGGAAAATAATCGGCTCACCAGGATCACCTTCTTCGGTGCAGGGATAGGTCACGGAATGTTCTTTCTGCAAACGTTCCCAAGTGATTCCGGCCATGCTTGGTGTGGCCTTCCTGACTTCTCCAAAAATCTCTTCCGGACTTTCATAATTCCAGTCCAGACCAAGCCTTCGAGCCATTTCTTGAATAATCCACCAGTCCTGACGTGCATCTCCGGGGGGGTCTATCGCTTGCCGTCCGAGTTGGACTTGGCGGTTGGAATTGGTGAAGGTTCCGGTCTTTTCCGGAAAAGCTGAAGCCGGCAAAATCACATCCGCAAATCCTGCTGTTTCTGTCAGAAAAATATCCTGAACCACTAAATGATCCAGCATGGTAAGTGCTCCACGGGCGTGGTTCAGATTCGGATCAGACATCGCCGGATTTTCACCTTGAACGTACATTCCATGAACTTCTCCGGAATGAACTGCATCAACTATTTCTACAACCGTCAATCCTGTTTTGGGATTCAGGGAAGTACCCCAAAATTCCTCAAACCATTTTTTTATTTCCGGATTTACTACAGATTTGTAATCCGGAAAGAACATCGGAATCAAGCCCATATCCGATGTGCCCTGCACATTATTTTGCCCTCGCAGTGGATGCAAGCCGGTTCCGGGACGACCGATCTGACCTGTCATCAGCGACAAAGCAATTAGACAGCGTGAGTTGTCTGTACCATGAATGTGCTGTGAAATTCCCATGCCCCACAAAATGATGGAGGCTTCCGCGGTAGCAAAAGTCCGGGCGACCTCACGCAGGGTTTCTGCCGGAATTCCGCAAATTGGAGCCACCTTTTCCGGACTGTAATCCGCGACATTGGCTTTCAATTTTTCAAAATCCGTTGTGTGCTTGGCAATATATTTTTCATTGCATAAACCTTCTTCGATGATGACGTGCATCAGGGAATTGAGCAGCGCCACATCGGTATCAGGACGAAACTGGAGGTTGTACGTTGCATGACGTGATAATTCAGTTCGGCGTGGGTCAAGCAAGATCAGCTTTTTACCGGCTTTTACAGCGTTTTTCATAAACGTGGCGGCCACCGGATGGTTTCCGATCGGATTTGCACCAATCAGAAAAATGACGTCAGCATCCGTCACATCCGTGAAGGGATTTGAAACTGCTCCTGAACCTATTCCCTCCAGCAAGGCATTGACCGATGAGGCGTGGCAAAGACGGGTACAGTGATCAATGTTATTAGTTCCAAATCCGGTGCGTACCAATTTTTGCAACAGATACGCTTCTTCGTTACTGCCTTTTGCACAACCAAAAGCTGCTAAAGCATCGGGTCCGCTTTCATCCCGGATGTTTTTGAAACCACCGGCAGCAAAATCGAGAGCCTCTTCCCAGGAGGCTTCTCTGAAAACTTTTTGCCAATCTTTAGGCTGGAGCAGTTCCGTAGTTTTTGGAGCATCCTTAAGACGTATCAACGGTTTTTCAAGGCGATCCGGATGATGCACGTAATCAAAACCGTAACGACCTTTGACACACATCCGTTCATGATTTGCCGGACCTTCGCGGCCGTCTACTCTTAACAGTTTTCCTTTTTTAACATGATAAGTCAGCAAACATCCGACACCGCAGTATGGACAAACGGAATCAACTTTTTTGTCTGCCTCCACCAAACCAACACCGTTTGCCGGCATCAACGCTCCCGTCGGACAGGCTTGTACACATTCTCCGCAGGCGACACAAGTACTGTCACCCATCGGATCACCGAAGTCAAAAACGATTTCAGCGTGAGAACCTCGAAAGGCCATGCCGATTACATCGTTGACTTGCACTTCACGGCACGCACGCACACAACGGGTACATTGGATACATGCGTCCATATTAACCGACATCGCAGGATGTGAGTTATCAAAAACAGGTTGGGTTCGCCTCGTAAAACGTGGCTTGTCGACACCCAATTTTTCTACCCATTCATCAAGTTCCGAATTGGGTGTGTAAGGAGATTTCCCGGATTCCGGCATATCGGCCAGCAAAAGTTCCAGCACCATTTTTTGTGAATGGATGGCGCGTTCGCTATTGCTGATGACTTTCATGCCTTGCTTCGGAAAACGGCAACAGGACGGAGCCAGTACACGCTCGCCTTCAATTTCCACCATGCAGGAGCGGCAATTTCCATCCGCGCGGTAACCCTCTTTGTAACAAAGCCGTGGAATCTCTGCGACTCCTGCCCGATCTGCCGCCTGCAAAATCGTTTCTCCCGCCAAAGCGTCAAGATTTTGTCCGTTTAGTTCAAAGGAAATTGTCTCCATTTCACACCTCCTGCGGAAAATATTTCATCACACAGCGCAACGGATTCGGCGCGGCTTGACCCAAACCGCAAATCGAAGCGTCTTCCATAGTCTGCGATAGTTCTTCTAATAAGGCTTGATTCCAGTTTTTTTGTTCCATCAGCGGAATTGCTTTTGCCGTTCCAACCCTGCAAGGAGTACATTGTCCGCAGGATTCGTGCTCAAAGAATTTCATTGCGTTCAGCGCCAGTTCACGAGCGTTATCCTGATCAGAAAAAACGACCACTGCGGCAGAACCGATAAAACAGCCATGTTCCTGCAAGGTGTCAAAATCCAGCGGCAAATCACCAAGCGAAGCCGGTAGCATTCCGCCAGAAGCGCCTCCGGGGAAATAGCCGTAAAAGGTGTGTCCGGGCAGCATTCCGCCGCAATATTCGTCAATTAACTCACGCATCGAAATTCCCGCCGGAGCCAGATGCACTCCCGGTTTGTTTACACGTCCACTGACGGAAAATGCGCGTGGACCTTTGCGTCCTCTTCTTCCATGAGAAGAAAAAGATTCCGCGCCTTTTTCGATAATATCCCGCACCCAATGCAGCGTTTCCATATTGTGTTCCAGAGTTGGTCGCCCGAACAAACCTACTTCCGCAACATACGGCGGACGTAAACGGGGTATTCCGCGTTTGCCTTCAATCGATTCAATCATCGCCGATTCTTCACCGCAAATGTACGCTCCTGCTCCGCGGCGTAAATGGATTTGAGCTAATGAATCCGGAAAAGCAGATTGAAGTTCTCCAATTTCCCGGAGCAAAATTTCACGTGCCGCAGCATATTCGTCACGCAGATAAATGTAAATCTCGTCAATTCCGACGGCCCAAGCCGCAATCAGAGAGCCTTCAAGAAAACGGTGCGGATCCGTTTCAAGATAATAACGGTCTTTAAAAGTTCCCGGTTCTCCTTCGTCGATGTTTATCGCCATCAAACGAGGTCCCGGAAATTTCCGCACAATTTCCCATTTGCTTCCGGCAGGAAATCCGGCTCCACCCAAACCTCGCAGACCTGAATTTTTCAGTTCTGTGATTACGGATTCCGCATCACGTTTTCCGGAAACACAATCCTGATAGAGTTGATAACCTCCGGAATTTTGATAGTTTGCGAAATTTATGTATTCCGGAAGAGCAGGTTGAATCTCTTTTTTTTCTACACAGTTTTTTACCGATTCCGGTGTTGCCTCATCTACCGGATTCATTCCCACCACTGCCACCGGTGCATGTTGACAACGTCCAACGCATGGTACAGGTTGAATTCGGATTTGCTCAGCTGACGCCGAACCTTCCGGAAAAATATGTTTGAGTGCATCTGTGAGTTCTTTTGCTCCGGACATTTCGCAAGTCAGCGATTCGCAAACCCGAACCGTCAAGGGCGGCGGTGGTGTTTCGTTTTCTTTTATCACATCAAAATGGTGATAAAACGTGGCCACCTCATAGACTTCCGTATGTGCCAGTTTCATTTCAAATGCCAGCGCCACCAGATGTTTTGTCGATAAAAAATGATATTCATCCTGAATCAAATGCAAGACTTCAATCAGCAAATCTTTACGACGTGGCATATCCAACATTAGTTCCTGCACTTCCAGCAGTGCTGCTGAATCTAAAAGTCGGCCTTTTTGTTTGCCAAGTTTTTTCTTGTTCATTTCAACATTTTCTAATTAAAATCCACAAAACATTGTGTCAGATCCTCAAAAGTTTCTGCCCGCCGAATGAGACGGCTCCGTCCTTCATGCACCAGTACTTCCGCTGGGCGTGGTCGGAAGTTATACTGCGAACTCATCGAAAATCCGTATGCACCCACATCCAGAAAAGCGAGTCTGTCACCAATCACAGGAGAGGGCAGTCGGCGTTGAATTTCATCGCCGGAGCGACTTAAGATGTCACCACTTTCGCAAATATTACCAACAACTACAACATCTTTTTCAGCAGCGGAATTTCGGCTGGCGTTCAGGATTTGGTGATATGCCCCATACATTGTTGGACGCACCAAATGATTGAAACCGGAATCGATTCCGACGAAGCTGTATTTTGGGGTGTCAGTAATGTTTGTGACAGTTGCCAAAAGGACACCTGCGGGGGCGATCAGCAGCCTTCCGGGTTCAATTTTCATGCGTAAATCGTGTCCGTATTTCTGAATAAATTTTCGGAATCTTCCAGTCATTTTTTGACTTAAATCGTTCATATCCAAAGCCAACTGTTCCGGCCTGTATGGAATTCCGAAACCTCCTCCAAAATCCACAAATTCCAAATCCGGAAATTTTTCTGCAACATCCAGAATCATTTCCATCGCTTCCAGCATTGGTTCCGCAGAATAAATTCCGGTGCCGATGTGAGAATGAACTCCGTTAAGAGTCAGTTTATATTTTTTTGCCAGCGCAAATGCGTTCTCGATTTGATCATGATAAATCCCAAATTTAGAATCAGGACCACCGGTGATACAGTGCGAATGGTGGCCTGCGCCTATTCCCGGATTGACGCGTACGGAAACAGTTGTCTGAGGATATCGCTGTCCATATATCTCGAGTAAAGCAAGTGATCCCAGATTAACCGCAACATGCTGCTCAACACAAAACTCAATTTCCGCAAGGGTGTTGTTGTTTCCGGTAAAGATTATTTGCTGTGGTTCAAATCCTGATTCCAGAGCCAAACGTACCTCAAATTCCGAAACGGCGTCAATCGACGAACCTTCTTCAAGAAGAATTTTTAATAGTGATGGATTGGAATTTGCTTTCATGGAATAATGGATTTCGAGTAGACCTTGAGGAAATCCGGAAGACAACTGCCGGAACTGTGAACGTAAGACAGATTCTTCGTAAACATAAAGCGGCGAGCCATATTCCTGCATTAGTCTTTCAACAGAAATGTCTGCTAAATAAAGTGTGTTGTCTGTGATTTCCATTGAACAGGCAATTAGTATTTTAGAATTTATCTTTTCAGCAAAGACTCGCTTTGCCTTGTCTGGAACTGCGATTTTAATTTCTGTATACTAAACACTTAGAAGCAAAATTGCGAATCAAAATTGTCTGAAGTAAATTCAAAAATTCCGGAAACAGAGTAATCCGTTGACCAAAAAACGTGTAAGAAGACTTTTGCTGTTATGGCTGGCCACTTTTCTAATGGCAGGCATTGTCTTGATACTGCTTTATGTACAAATGGTGGTACATCAGGAAAATGTTGTAGGTTCACTGGAAATAGAGTCGCCTGAAGTAACAGATGATAATACCACAATTGCAGAGTCCACTGAAGAAGCCCCTGAATCAAAACTAGCTGTAGCAGGAACAGTGGATATTCCTGAGGGTACAGAATTATCACATTTAGTGGAAACTGACACACCTTTCTGGAATGTTTTTCCGATCAGCAGCGCAGGAGTTTCCGCGGTAAACTGGCATACGATTCTGGTGCAGAACCGCTTCAAAATTGATTACACAATTACGCCTCATGCTCCAAGAGAATGGCACCTGGTCAGGATCAACAATTCTATTAGAGTACAGTTTCGCTCGGAATTGTTTGCGGTAAAAGACATCCTCGCCAGAAAAAAAAGGGGGAAATTTTCCATCCAGCTGATTTCAATTGAACATAAGCGCTTCCCCTTGGCCGTTACTTTGCTGAGTCGTTTGTTGAATGACGGACACTACGCCTATCTTCACCGTACAGACGCAAAATTTGATGGAAGATTCTGGTATCGTGTGAGGGTTGGATTTTTCAAAAATCTTGAGGACGCGCGTACTACAGGCAAGAAAATATTTGAGAAATATAAGACAGATGAATATTTTTCAACAAAATACTGGCCGGTCCAGCCGGGGCCGCAGGAACTGACTCGTCCGGTGATTGACCTGCGACAACCACTGAACAAACCCTGGGTCATTCAACTTCCACTTTACTCCAACCAGACTGATGCCTTGAAAGATCTGGCTGAATTAAATACCGAAACAGATTTTAGTTATATTTCACAAAAGTTGGAATCCGCATCTTCAGGCAGGCTACAGTTTCGTATCCGGATTGGATTTTTTGAAACAAAAAAAGAAGCTGGAAGAACAATTTATAGACTTAAAAAGAAGTTCCCTCAATTCAAAAGTATGAAAAGTGAGCATCTGTAAAAGGAGTCGCTTTTCTTTTAAATTGGTTTGAGTCTTTGTTGCAAAATCAACCCGCCGCAATATTCCGCAACTAGAACCTCGTAAGGATTTTACTCACCTGTCAGGCTTTTTTCCCAGTCCAGCGAAAGTTTTTGAGCTTCCGCGATTTGCTCACGAGTCATGCGTTTTCTGATTTCGTTTTTCAACGCTTTTGCTTTATCTCTGCCATGTGCTGACGCCAAATTGGCCCACTTATAGGCCAAAACAAAATTCTCCGGAACTCCCTCGCCTGAGGCATACATCTCCGCCAGATTCAACTGTGCTTTGGTATCACCCTGTTCCGCCGCTTTTTTGTACCATAAAACGGATTGAGAAAAATCTTCAATTACTCCTATACCAAATTTAAACATCACCGCAAGATTTAACTGTGCTCTAGTATCACCTTGTTCGGCAGCCTTTTTGTACCAGTAAACGGCCTGTTGATAATCCTCATCCACGCCTTTTCCGTATTCATACATTACACCGAGGTTCAACTGTGCTTTGGCATCTCCCAGTTCCGCAACTTTTTTGTACCAATAAAATGACTGTGTGAAATCTTCTCCAATTCCTTTGCCGTTTTTGTAGATAATACCAAGATTTAACAGTGCATTTGCGTTTCCTTGTTCAGCAGCTTTTTTATACCAGATAATTGCATTTGCATAGTCCTGTTTCACGCCCTTGCCGTTTTCGTACATCCAGCCGAGACTGTTCTGTGCTTCCGCCTGTCCCTGCACAGCAGCTTTTTTATACCAGTGAAACGCCTGTCCGTAGTCTTCCCTCACACCTTTGCCATATTCAAACATAACAGCAATATTTAACTGCGCGCCGGCGTCTCCTTGTTCAGCTACTTTTTTGTACCAGTAAAAAGCCTGTCTGTAATCTTCGGCAAAACCTTTACCGTTTTTGTAAAAATTACCAAGGTTCAACTGCGCTCTTGTGTCACCCTGTTCCGCAGCTTTTTTGTGCCAGTAAACTGCCTCAGTATAATCTTCATCAACTCCTCTACCGTTTTCGTACATTCCTCCAAGACTGGTCTGGGCGTCTGAGTGGCTTTGTTCTGCAGCTTTTTTGTACCACTGAACCGCCTGTCTGTAATCCTCTTCTACCCCTTTACCGTATTCATACATTACTCCAAGATTAAACTGCGCTACTGCACTTCCCTGTTCCGCAGCTTTATTGATCCAGTAGAAGACCTGGCCGTAATCCTTTGCGACTCCTTTGCCGTATTTGTAAATTATGCCAAGATTTAACTGTGCTTTTGTATCACCTTGTTCCGCCGCTTTTTTGTACCAGGAAATTGCTTCTATGTAATCTTGTTCAACTCCTTTACCATGTTCATACATCCAGCCAAGATTGGTCTGTGCTTCCGCAAATCCTTGCTCTGCCGGTTTATTGAACCAAAAAATGGCCTGTGTGTAGTTTTCCTCAACTCCTCTGCCGAATTTGTACATAATTCCAAGATATAGCTGCGCCTCTGGTAGTCCCTGCTCGGCAGCTTTTTTATACCAGAAAACCGCTTCTTTGTGATCCTCTTTTAGTCCTTTACCTTTATTGTACATTATACCAAGATTTAGCTGTCCTTCAGCCTGTCCTTTCTCTGCGGCTTTTTGATACAATATTGCTGCCTTCCTATAATCCTGTGCCACTCCTTTTCCATTTTCATACAACCAGCCAAGATTAGTCTGTGCGGCAGAGTGGCCTTTTTCTGCAGCTCTTTTCAACCAGTAAACGGCCTGTACGTAATCCGCCCTTACTCCTTTTCCGTTTTTATAGATTACACCAAGATTTAACTGCGCGGTCGTATTTCCTTTAACTGCGGCTTTCTCAAACCAGAAAATGGCCTGTAAGTAGTCCTTATCTACTCCTTTGCCGTTTTTATACATTATGCCGAGATTTAACTGCCCTTCTGGCTGACCCAGGTTTGCGGCTTTTTTATACCAGAAAACAGCTTTCACGTCGTCCTTTTCCGCACCCTTGCCGTTTTCGTACATCCAGCCAAGATTGGTCTGCGCTGCCGCGTGATACTTTTTGGCTGATTTTTGGTACCATTTAAAGGCTTGGGCTAAATCCTTTTTTACACCCTCACCGTTTTCGAACATCCAACCGAGTGCATACTGCGCGCTGGCGTTTCCTTTCTCGGCTGATTTTTTATACCAGTAAACCGCTTGTGCATTATCTTCTGTAACACCTTTACCGAAGTCAAACATATTGCCTATGTTGAACTGCGCACGCGGGTCTCCCTGTGCGGCAAGAGGCCCCCATTCGCGGATGGCAGCGGCATAGTCACCTCTGAGATGTGCTTCAAAACCTTTCTTAAATTCTGCCGCTACTACAGTGAAAACCGCAAGCAACAGACAAAGCAGAAACAAACTGAGACTGCGCGCAAAAGGCAATAATTTCATATGCTGATTAGCTGAAGATTAATTATTAGTACAAATCTTGACTTCTTCATGAGTTGTGACAGTCCAAATATATATCACTATTTTGTGGTTTTTGCAAGAAAGGTGAATGTGGATTGATGAGGCAGCTCTTGATTAAAAGACACAAAATCCTCTAAAACAGGTCTTTGACTGGAACTTTGTCTTCGTAAATCTGTTTCTTATCTGCCAAGACACGATCCCGGAAAGACAGTAAACTAGAAAGTCCCAGTTTTGAACTTGACATAGTTCAGATCCAGTGCTACTTAAATTAGTACTGAATTGGTGCTATTTAACTAAAACATCTTAAGGAATTGCTAAATCAGAGAAAAAGGTCACAGAAACACAGAAGATATAATGATTTGTAGTTTAGATTCACATGAAGAAAATCCACATCCTGCACGAGAATCCGGAATGGCTGATTCCACTAAGCGAGGCGCTTGACGAACAGGGGTTGCCGTATCAGGAATGGCTGCTGGACGAGGGAACCGTGCCCTTCCATGAGGCACCGCCGGAAGGCGTATTCTACAACCGCATGAGTGCGTCGTCGCACACGAGGGGGCATCGCTACGCTCCGGAACTCACGCTGGCGACCCTGCACTGGCTGGAGTGCCACGGGCGGCGCATCCTCAACGATCATCGGGCGCTGCACTTGGAAATCAGCAAGCTCGCGCAGTACCATGCGTTGGAAACGGTTGGACTTCGGACCCCGCACACGATTGCCGCCGTCGGGCGGGAATCCTTGCAGCAGGCCGCGGAATCGCTGGGGCGTACTCCGTTCATTCTCAAGCCCAACCGGGGCGGTAAGGGTTTGGGTGTGCAACTCTTCCACTCCATTCCGGCGATGCTCGATTTTGTGGAACAGTTGCCTCCGGAGGAACAACCTATTGACGGAACTTGGCTCGTGCAGGAGTATGTGCAGCCCCGTGAACCTTTCATCACGCGCTGTGAATTCATCGGACGCGAGTTTTTTTATGCCGTGTCGGTGGACACTTCGGAGGGATTCGAGTTGTGTCCGGCAGATGCCTGCGAGGTGGGTGGCGACTTCTGCCCAACCACGGAAGCTCCGAACAAGTTCCGCATTCTGTCCGGAGTGGACGATCCCGACCTGTTGCGCGGCTACGAGACGGTGATGAAAGACTACGGAATCGAAGTCGCAGGCTTCGAGTTTATCCGCAGTCCAGACGGCGAACTTTTCACCTACGACATCAACACCAACACCAATTACAACTCTCGCGCCGAGCAGGAGGCTCAGCTCGACGTCACCGCAATGCAGAGACTCGCTACCGTCCTTGGTCGCGAACTCGATCTAATTTGAGTTCAACCCAGGAGAATACTACAAGTGGGTCAGATCATGGAGGTTTTTACTCGTGAACTGGTACACACACCTGAGATGTTAAGACAACAATTAGATTCGCAAACGGCATAACTCCATGAAAGTGATCCTCTTCAGTTTTTCTATTGTGGTAAGGAATTAATCATCATTTAAATTCACGATGCCTCAAATTACACATGAACTTATAAATCAATAAACTAGTGTTAAAACTTGATGAATAATTGCGATCTTGTATTTCATTATCATGATCGAACAAAACATGATTATTATCGTTATGCTGCCTCTTTAGGACATTTGGATTGGAATAATCAACCGGATCCTTTTCGTCGCTTTACAGGTAGCCGGCTCATTTCTTTACCGTTAACAGAAGTTCATCCTTCATTGGAATATGATCAACTTTATTCTCAAAAGATTCAAGCACGTCCAGTTTCAGTCGAAACTATTTCAGCACTTTTTTTCTACTCATTAGCTCTTTCTGCATGGAAACAATACCAAGATACCTCATGGGCACTTCGTGTGAATCCATCCAGCGGGAATCTTCATCCAACAGAAGGATATCTTGTCATTGACAAAATTAAAGGAAAATGTCTCCTTCCGGGAGTTTTCCATTACGCTCCAAAGGAGCATGGATTGGAACTCCGTACTGAGTTTGGATTGGAGTTGTGGATTGAATTGACAGAGCAATTGCCACAGGGTTCCTTCCTCGTGGGATTATCTTCAATTCACTGGCGGGAAGCCTGGAAATATGGTGAGCGTGCGTTTCGCTATTGTCAGCATGACATTGGGCACGCATGGGCAGCTTTAGCTATTTCAGCTTCAATGCTTGGATGGAAACTCCAAATCATAAACACCATTTCAGATGAAGCAATTGCACAATTGCTGGGGTTGAATCGTTTTAATGAATTTGAAAAGGAAGAGAAGGAAACCGCCGACATTTTAGCAGTCATTATTCCCTCAAATGATAAACTCAAACCAGGTCAAAGTCTGAAACAAGAAGCTATTCAAAAAATTGCAAACGGGAAATGGTATGGAAAAGCAAATAAACTGAACGAAGAATACTATCCATGGGAGATCATAGACATGGTTTCTGATGCTTGTGAAGAACAAAAATCTGATTGTGATTCAGAAAAACCCAGTCCGCTATTGTTTTCAAATACTCATATGGTCCCTGTTAATGATGTTAAACCGGAAAGAAAAAATACTTTTTTAGCTGGTCAGATTATCCGTCAAAGACGCAGTGCAGTAGCAATGGATGGTGTGACCAAAATCACCAAAACACAATTTTATGAAATGCTTAGTAGAGTGGTTCCTGTAAAGGGACTTTTTTTATGGGATAGTATTGCTCAAAAGCCATTTATTCATTTAGGACTTTTTGTTCATCGGGTGGTGGGATTGATTCCCGGACTATATGCTTTAGTGAGAGATCCGGAAAAGCAGTCTCTGCTCCAAACTTCGATGCACGCTGAGTTTCAGTGGAAAACCCCTCTGGAATGCCCTCAATCGCTTCCTCTTTTTTTATTGGAAGAAAAAGAGGTTCAAAATTTGGCTGCTTCTGTAAGTTGTGGGCAGGATATTGCGGGTGCAGGTGCATTCAGTTGCGGGATGCTGGCTGAATTTGAAGAACCTATTCGACGCTTTGGGGCCCATTGGTATCGGAGATTATTTTGGGAAACTGGAATGATTGGGCAGGTTTTATATTTGGAAGCTGAAGCAAAAGGAGTACAGGCTACAGGGATTGGTTGTTTCTTTGACAATCCAGTCCACGATGTATTTGGATTAACTGGTCATACTTTCCAAAGTTTGTATCATTTTACGATAGGAGGATCGGTGGAAGACGACCGCTTGAGTACACTTCCAAGTTACCAACACCTTGCTTCCTCATCCATCTTATGATGTCATTATTCTCATTCACAATGGAGTTTCACCATGCCTCGTATCCTCTCCTTAATCCCAAGCAGCACTGAAATTATCTGTGCTCTTGGCTTTGAAAACCAACTAATTGGACGATCACACGAATGTGATTTCCCGTCATCTGTTCAAAAACTGTCCTCGTGCACAGCGCCTAAATTTAAAGTTGAAGGCACCAGCGCTGAAATCGACCAACGAGTCAAATCCATTCTCAAGAATGCGTTATCCGTTTACCAGATTGATGAGAAAAAACTTCAACAAATGCAACCTGACATCATCATTACCCAAGCTCAATGTGAAGTTTGTGCTGTCAGTCTCAAAGACGTGGAAAACGCTGTTTGCGAGTGGGTTGAATCCCGCCCTCAAATCGTATCACTTGAACCGAATCAACTTTCAGACATTTGGAAGGATTTTCTTAATATTGCAGAGGTACTGGGGGTGAAGGAACAAGGTCATGAGTTAGTTTCTCAGTTGAAACAACGCATGAACAAGATTGCTCAAAAGACAATAAATTTCCCTCAAAAGCCGACGGTGGTTTGTATCGAATGGATTGAACCTTTGATGTCCGCAGGCAATTGGATGCCTGAATTGATTGAAATGGGAGGTGGAATTAATTTATTTGGAGTTGTAGGGGAACATTCGCCATGGATGACTTGGGAACAATTGTTAGAAGCCAATCCGGAAGTCATTCTCGTCATGCCCTGTGGCTTTAATCTATCTCGATCAAAAGCAGAAATGTCATCATTGTCCCAAAAACCGGAGTGGTCGCAGTTAAATGCTGTCCAAAATCAACAAGTGTATCTCACTGATGGAAACCAATACTTTAATCGTCCTGGCCCACGTTTAGTAGAATCATTGGAGATCATCGCGGAAATATTGCATCCTGCTCACTTTGAATTTCACCATCAACAATCCGGATGGGAACGATTATAAATTTTCATTCATTGAAAAAAGCTAGAGAGGTTGAACAGCAGCGTCCTAAATTGTTTACAAATAATGGTTGGAAGGAATAGAATGCCGACAGAGAAATCAATCAAGAATCCCATTTGCTTCGATAACAGCTATGTGCAGCTGGGAGGCCGGTTTTACTCGAAGGTAAAACCGACACTGGTGGCGGAACCCTGTATCGTCAAACTGAATTACGGATTAGCCCAGGATTTGGGAATCGACTTAGCTTCACTTGAGTCAGAGGCATGGGCAGCGATTTTCTCAGGCAATCACATTTTGTCTGGCTCAGAACCTCTGGCGATGGTTTATGCCGGTCATCAATTCGGTCACTTTGTTCCGCAACTGGGCGACGGGCGAGCCATTCTCCTGGGCGAAGTCATTGATAATTCAAGTTTTCGCCGAGATATCCAGCTGAAAGGATCCGGCCTTACTCCATACTCCCGTCAAGGAGACGGTCGGGCAGCACTCGGCCCTGTTCTCCGCGAATATATTGTCAGCGAAGCCATGCACGCGCTTGGCATACCGACAACGCGCTCGCTGGGTGCAGTCACTACCGGGGAGCCGGTATTTCGGGAAAAAGCTTTTCCGGGCGCGATTCTTACAAGGGTCGCATTAGGTCATGTGCGTACCGGTACTTTTCAATATTTTGCCGTACAGCAAGATGAAAAGGCTCTTACACTGCTCGCCGATTATGTGATTGAACGACATTACCCGGAGGTAAAAGAAGCCCCAAACCCTTACTTGAAACTTCTGGAAGAAGTGATGGAGCAGCATGCACGGCTGGTCGCCCAGTGGATGCATGTGGGTTTTATACATGGCGTCATGAATACTGACAATATGGCGATCTCAGGAGAAACAATTGATTACGGACCATGTGCGTTCATGGATACCTTCAGCCAGACAAAGGTGTTTAGTTCGATAGACCATTTGGGTAGATATGCATACGGAAATCAACCGTCGATTTTACAATGGAATCTGACACGCTTTGCCGAAACGATCCTTCCATTGATTGATAAGATTCCGGACCGCGCAGTCGATTTTGCGAAAGAAGTAATTGAAATCTATCCGGAACGGTTTCGAGAATATTGGTTGTCTGGTATGCGCCGAAAATTTGGACTGTTCACATCGGAGACGGAAGATAAAGCACTGGTTCAATCGCTGCTTGATACCATGCAGGAGAATGAGGCTGACTTCACACTGACGTTCCGCAGACTTTGCGATGCTACTTTGGGTCCAGAACAGGATGATTCACTGCGATCTTTGTTCAAAGATGCAGGCGCTTATGATAACTGGGCCTTGGACTGGCGAGCTCGTTTGTCCCGTGAAGTCAAAGCTCCTGACGAGCGGGTTGAGTTAATGCGTCAGGTAAATCCTGCTGTTATTCCACGTAACCATCGCGTTGAGCAGGCTCTCGAAGCTGCCGTGGAGTATGGAAATTACGCACCCTTCGAAAAGCTCCTGGAAGTGCTTTCGACACCATATTCAGATAAAGAGGTGGATATGGAATATAGACTGCCGCCAAAACCGGAAGAACATGTGCTGAAGACATTTTGCGGAACTTGAAAAGAAATGTTTCTTGTCTGTCTGGCGACAAGCCTCTTGGAAAAGAAAAATGGGCTGTTGCTAATTTAGGGCTTGACATAGTGCTTGTCCAGTGCTATTTAATTAGTACTGAATCAGTCCTATTTAACTTCAACATAAATTAAATTAGTGAGACAGATATATTTACATTTTCCTAAGTTGATAAAACTGTTGAAATTTTCTATATAAAATAAGCGGGAGATTAAATACCATGAACGAAGAAGTATTGAATATTCAGATTCGTAAATTTTTAAAGAAAGTGGGGATTCAGTCACAACGTGAAATTGAGCAGGCAGTAAAACAAAGTCTGGAAAAAGGTTCGCTTGTTGGAACAGAAAAGTTGGAAGCATCTGTCTTACTTGAAGTTCCCGCAGTTGGGATTAAAGTTTCCATAAAGGGTGAAATTGATTTAGATTGATGCTAATTCTCGCTGTCAAGTTCTCCAAATTAGCTGTTTACAAAACAGTTTTTAAAAAAACCATATTTTCTTTTAACCTAATACTCTCTACAAAAAATGTTTAGTTTCAAGAATCTTTCAGACAAAGATGAAGAGTTCAAGGCAGAGGAACATTTACTTACTCCGCAAAAATTTTTTGAGAAAAGAAGGACTGCCAAGAAAGTTTATGTCTTCGATTTGCGTAGCTCTAAAGATTATGAAATATCGCATCTTCCGGGAGCCCACAATCTGCCCTTCGAACAATTTGAGGACTCAATCTATCAGATGCCATTTTCAGATGAACTGATGCTTTATGGAGCTGACACAAAGGAGACTTTCTCTGC
>Ga0209554_1000526_pt1 | contig 32120 bp, 33 predicted proteins | sample MarorgKNORR_S2LV_5_FD_188221 | JGI IMG/M metagenome (GOLD analysis project Ga0209554, IMG submission 188221) | Marine microbial communities from the Southern Atlantic Ocean, analyzing organic carbon cycling - Bottom_A/KNORR_S2/LV (SPAdes) (version 2) | ecosystem: Environmental > Aquatic > Marine... | reverse complement strand
GTGATTTCGCCTTTAATGCCCATTCGTTTTTAATTCATCTGCAATTAGGAAAGCTAACTCAATTGCTTGGTTTGCGTTTAGTCTTGGATCACAATGGGTGCGATATCGGTCGGTCAAATCCGCTTCAGAAATATCATCCAATCCACCGGTGCATTCGGTTACATTTTGTCCCGTCATTTCTATATGGATACCGCCGGCTCGAGAACCTTCCGCTTTATGGATCTGGATATTCTGTTTCACTTCTTCGATAATTCTATCAAACGGTCGCGTTTTAATGCCATTACTACTTTTGATCGTATTTCCATGCATGGGGTCGCAGGACCAAACAACCGTTCGGCCTTCTTGCTGAATTTTCCGAATCAACTTTGGTAAATAGGTGTCCACTTTATCATAACCAAATCTTGTAATAAGTGTAATCCGTCCCGCTTCATCATTGGGATTTAAAATATCCAGTAGTTCGATCAATTCATCTGGATTCAATGAAGGACCACACTTAATGCCGATGGGATTTTTTATCCCGCGACAAAATTCTACATGAGCACTGTCTTTGAATCGGGTTCGGTCACCGACCCAGACAAAATGAGCCGACGTGTTATACACGTCTCCGGATGTGGAATCCACCCGGGTCAACGCTTCTTCATAAGGGAGCAACAAGGCTTCATGACTCGTGTAATAATGAACCCGCCGAAGTTGGGGCGTATTATTGGAATTAATCCCCAACGCTTCCATAAAATTCAGACTCTCCTGAATCTGGTGCGCCAAGTGGCGATACCGCTCTCCTTGGGGGCCACTTTTCACAAAGCCCATATTCCAGGAATTCACATGACGGAGATCGGCATAACCGCCGTCAGCAAAAGCACGAAGCAAGTTCAGTGTTGAAGCGGCTTGAGAATACGCCTTCAGCATTCGTTCAGGATTTGGGATTCGCTTTTCTTTATCGAATCGAATATCATTAATAATGTCCCCTGTGTAACTGGGGAGCTCCACACCATCAATTGTTTCGGTGGGGCTGGATCGTGGTTTGGCAAATTGACCCGCCATGCGCCCAACTTTTACCACGGGCATGCTTGCTCCTGATGTAAGGATCACCGCCATTTGCAGGATGACTCGAAACGTATCGCGGATATTATCCGCATGAAATTCAGAAAAACTTTCGGCGCAATCCCCACCTTGGAGTAAAAATCCATTTCCTTCTGCAACATCCGCCAATGACCGTTTTAAGGAACGAACTTCTCCCGCAAATACGAGTGGCGGGAAATTCCCAAGTGTTTTTTCCACTTCCGCTAAATGGTTTTTGTCCGGATAATCCGGAATATGTTTAGCGGTAAAATTCCGCCAGCTGTCAGTCTGCCACATGTTGTAATTCCTTTAGGCGTCTATCCAAAGATATCGTCGCCAGTTTAAGTTTTTCAATCATATCTTTTGTGTAGGGGTTATAAAGCTGCAAGTCTGTATAAAGCTCCCAAGTATCATTACACGTTTGGTCTACCAAATTCAAAAGATCCCTAAATCCTTGTGTATCAATGGCCGTTTTTCGGATGCCATATTCTTTCAGCATTCGTCCAAGAAAGTGGGTCACACCTTGGGTTTGTGCTGCCATGCGATCATGCTGATCCGGAGACATTTCCATCACTTGGATACCTTGATCTATAAAAAACCGACGCCAGAAATTAAATTGGTTGTGAGAATCTCTTGTATTGTTTATCATCATTTTCAGACGATTGTTTGAAACAAATGAATCGGGGCCAAACATAGGGTGCGTTGCAATGATGCCTACATTTTCAGGAAGATTATTCTCCATTATTTCTGTAGGATGTTTTTTAACCGAGCACACATCAATGACAGTTGTTCCTTCGGGAATTTGGGGTGCAATTTCCGTAATTACAGATTCAAAGTGTCGAATCGGCACAGCAATAAAAATGACTTTTTCATTTAAGACGGTTGCCAAATTTGTGAACGCCACTCCGGGAAATGCCCCAAAGGGTTCAGGATCGAATGCTTTAATGGCGAATCCTTTTTGTAATATATTGGCCAAAACTTTTCCAAATCGACCAAACCCAATTATGCCGATGCTATTCATGAAACTCCCAATTTCTTCACCCCTAGAAACAGGGTAAGGTTATGCTTCAAATCGTGGATGCTTTCCTGAAGAATTTCTAATCCATATAAATCCGCACACGCTTTGTTGGCAATTACGCCAGCCGTTTTTGGCAGTTTACCTTCAGAAAGACGACGAGCTGCTTCTGCAGTATCATCATCTTCAATTAAGGGGCGTGTCCAAAAATGTTCACTCAAATAATCTTTACATTGGCGAAGCGCTTGCTGATGAGAATGAATTTCTGTCACATCACCCACATGGGTTCCAGCGAGTCCCAATAGGTTTTGAGTAATGGGGATGTGGAACATTTCAATAATTTCGCAGCGGTATTTTGCCAGTGCTTCCACACTTTCAATCACCACGCCGCCCTGGGCATTTTCCATGGCAAATATTCCATAATTTGTTTCGCCATTTTCCACACCTTCCAATACGTGCTCCGATGAAATTTGGTAAACAATTTCAGCGCTTTCCAACCCGTGATTTTGGGCGAATTCATGGGCCGCTTGTTCTGAAAAACTACCTTTTCCGCCCTGGATTCCTATAGTCATCACATTATTCCTTTTAAATCTTGAATTAATTTATTTGTTGTGTCAACCGGGTTTGAATTCCCAGCCATATTTTTAATAATAGCAGAACCAACCACGGCACCATCCGAATGCTGATTGAACCAAACCACGTCATCTCGTGTACTAATTCCGAAACCAACTACAAAAGGTGTAACGCTGTTTTTGCGGACGCGATTTAAATAATCGGCCAAGGCATCCTTGGATGCGAGATCGTTCCCGGTGATGCCCAAAATGCTCACAGCATAAATGAGATCGCTAGCCAATTCTGATATTTTTCTGATACGATCATCGGGTGTGTTGGGCGCCACTAGTAAAATAGGGGAAATGCCTTTGGCTTTAGCCAATTCACAAAACGGTCCAGCTTCTTCCAATGGCAAATCCGGTAGAATCAGACCGTCCACACCGGAAGAGACACAGCGATTGAGAAATGTTTTGTGGCCCATTTTCAGGATTGGATTATAATAACCCATAAGCGCCAATGGCACATCGGTTCGTTTTCGGATTCGTGTGACTTGTTCGAAAATTTTATGTAGCGTCATGCCGTTATCCAAAGCCTGTTGGCTGGATGCTTGGATGACTGGGCCGTCCGCTTGTGGATCAGAAAAAGGAATCCCAATTTCAATCATGTCAGCACCGGCATTTGCCGCACCGCAGACCAATTCCACTGTACTTTCCAATTCCGGATAGCCGGCGGTCAGAAAGGGAATCAACTTTTCTTCTGACTCGCTAAATAATTTTTGGATTCGGTTCATAAGTTAATCCCCAAGGCTTCTGCAACGGTATGGACATCCTTATCGCCACGCCCCGAAAGACAAACAACCACGTCTTCTCCCGGTTCAATTTCATTATTATTCTGCCGCAAATAGGCCAAAGCATGAGCCGATTCCAGTGCCGGCAAAATGCCTTCTTTTTCCGATAACCATCGGAAGGCATCTAACGCTTCCTTATCAGTAGCCGTAAAATATTTCACCCGACCTGATTCATTCAAGTAACTGTGTTCCGGGCCAATCCCGGGATAATCCAAACCAGCAGAAATGGAATGGGGGAGTGTCACCTGTCCATCTTCGTTTTGAAGTAATGTGCTAGCTGCACCATGTAAAACGCCGAAGTCACCTTTGGCCAAAGTGGCCGCATGTTCACCAGAATCCAACCCTTTCCCTGCAGCTTCAACGCCGACGATTTTCACATCATCTTTTAAAAATGGATAGAAAAGTCCCATGGCATTCGAGCCGCCACCGACGCAGGCCACCAATCGATCGGGTAATTCTTTATTGGACAGATTTGTAAATTGCTGTTTAGTCTCCACACCGATCACCGATTGAAAATCCCGAACCAACATGGGATAAGGATGGGGCCCAACAGTGGAACCAATAAGATAATATGTGGATTCCACATTGGTGACCCAATCGCGGATCGCTTCATTGGTGGCGTCCTTCAATGTCATGCTGCCAGAAGAAACGGGACGAACTTCCGCGCCCAGCAAATTCATGCGGAATACATTTAATTTTTGCCGGCGAATGTCTTCTTCGCCCATATAAACGATACATTCCAATCCAAAACGAGCGGCTACTGTTGCTGTCGCAACACCATGTTGACCTGCGCCTGTTTCGGCAATAATTCGTTTTTTGCCCATACGATTGGCCAGCAGAATCTGCCCCAAAGCATTATTGATTTTATGGGCACCGGTGTGGTTCAAATCTTCTCGCTTGAGCCAAATGTTGAATCCCAATTCTTTCGAGATACGATCAGCGAAATACAAGGCGGTTTCCCGCCCGGAATAATGTTTTAAAAGACCATTTAATTCATCTCGAAATTTGGAGTCATTATTGGCTTCATCGTAATGTCGTTCCAATTCTTCCAGCGCAGGGATGAGCGTTTCCGGGACAAACTTGCCACCAAATTTCTCAAAATGCCCCCGAGCGTCCGGGAGATTGTAATCTTTGAATTTATTTTTCATAATTTGTAGGTTATCCTTGAGAAGGTTTCAAACCTTCGCAAGGTTGTTCAAATTGAAAGTTTGTTGTTTTAGTTTCTTTAAGTTTTTCAAATAGTTGTTCAATTTTCCCGTGATCTTTGATTCCTGGGGATGATTCCACACCGCTATTAATGTCCACCGCCGCAGGATTTACCGATGCAATCGCATCTAAAATATTGTCCGGTTTTAAACCGCCGGAAAGAATAATGGGGGTATTTGACTTCCCATTTAATAAGGACCAATCAAAGGTCTCACCTGTGCCGCCGTATAGGTCATCTGAAAATGTGTCCAGCAAAAATCCATCAACATTATAATCGTCCATGGCTAATAAACTTGCTTCATCTTTGATACGAAGCGCTTTAAAAATTGGCACATCAAATTGATTACAGAACTCTGGAGTCTCATCCCCATGAAGTTGAATCATATCTAGGGGCACAGATTGAATTGCTTCATCAATAAATTCTTTTTTATGGTTTACAAAAACACCAACCTTTGAAATGTCTTTTGTAAGATTTTTAGAAATGAATTTTGCATCTTCAATAGAAATTTTCCGGGGACTCTTTTCATAAAAAATGAATCCGATTGCTGAAGCGTTATGGCCGGCCACTGCCTGCGCATCGTACAAATTTGTGATGCCGCAAATTTTGGTTGCAATCATGAGTGCAACCCAAGAAATTCTTCCAATGCTTTCCCGGGATTCCCGGTTTTCATGAGTGATGTGCCAATGAGTGCTGCATCATAGCCCAAGTCAGAAATAGTTTTTAAATCGTCTGATGTATGGATACCACTTTCAGCCACCTTTATAGAGTTGGATGGAAGTGATGAAAACATTTTTTCAAAATATGAAATATCAGTCGTCATGGTTTTTAGATTTCGGCAGTTAACACCCACAATTTCCGGCGCAATTTCTGCAACGATTTCCGCATTTTCTTCACTGTGGAATTCCACCAATGCATCTAGATTTAATTCTTTCCCAAATTCGATAAAACCAGAAATGTCATTTTCATCCAATGCTTCTGCGATGAGAAGAAATGCATCGGCACCAGCAGCGCCCGCGTCTATAATTTGATGATCGCTAATGATAAAATCTTTTCGGAGAACAGGAATGGAAACTGCCTTTTTCACGGATTTCAAAATATTGATATGTCCACCAAAAAATTGCTCATCAGTCAGGACAGAAATGGCAGCGGCCCCTGCCGCTTCATAATCTTTGGCAATTTGAACCGGATTAGCATTAGGTAAAATTTCACCTTCACTGGGAGACTTCATTTTGATTTCAGCGATTACGGAAATTCCTGGTGACGAAAGGGCATCCTTTAGACTCAAAGTGTCGAATGGTTCGATGTCACCCACACGTGGATGCATGTGCTCCATCTCTTTTCGCTTCACTTCTAATATTTGATCAAGAATATTCATTTTGCCAATTGATTAAGTATATTGAGCGCCGCCCCGGAGTCCACCGATTCGGTCGCTTTCACTAATCCTTCTTTTAAATTTTGAACTTTTCCACCAACCACAATTCCAGCAGCAGCATTGAGTAAAACAATATCCCGTTTTGGTCCTTTTTCACCCTTCAAAATTGCTCGAATCATTTCAGCATTCTCATCTGGTTCGCCACCTTGGAGATCATCTAATGAAACACGATTCAATCCCAATTCATTTGCGTCAAACTCAAAAGTATTCACTTCACCGCAATTTTGCATTTGGCTGATTTTGGTTGTGGCTGTGGTTGAAATTTCATCCAATCCATCTCTGCCATGGAAAACCATAACATCAGTTGAGCCAAGCGCTTTTAAAACATTGGCTTGGATGTCTGTTAAGTCCGGATGGAAAATGCCCATGGCTTGGGCCTTCACTTCCGCAGGGTTGCAGAGCGGACCTAAAATATTAAATACAGTCCGCGTGGCTAAAGCCTTTCGGGCGCCAATGGCGTGTTTCATAGCAGGGTGGTAGGCTGGTGCAAACATAAATCCTAATCCAATATTTTCTATATCTTCCGTTGAATCTTCTACCGATTTATTGATTGAAATTCCCAACGCTTGGAGCACATCGGCTGATCCTGATTTTGATGTCATGGATCGATTCCCGTGTTTAGCCACATGAACGCCTGCACCGGCCACTACAAAAGTTGCAGTGGTTGAAATATTGAATGTCCCTAATGCATCACCACCGGTACCGCACATGTCGATAGCTGGAGAGTCCAGCTGAATAGTAACCATTTTCTCTCTCATGGCTTTCGCGAATCCTGTAATCTCATCCACCGTTTCACCTTTAGCCCGTAATGCCATTAAGAATCCTGCAATTTGTGCATCGTCATATTCCCCGGACATAATGGATAACATCACATCAAATGCTTCGTCTCTTGTCAGGTTTTGTTTATCGAGTAATCGTTCTAATATTTGTTTCATTTTATCTCTTGTCACCTTGAGCTTGACGAAAGGTGGCATCATGTTTCGTCGGGCTCAACATGACATGTTTAGAAAGTTTTGAATAATCCTCATCCCATTTTCTGTTGCTATGGATTCAGGGTGAAATTGTACCCCGAAAACCAGGTGTGTTTCGTGCTCGATACCCATGATGAGCCCATTCTCCAGTTCGGCAGTTATTTTTAATTCTTTAGGTAAACTGTCACGTTCCGCAACCAATGAATGATATCGAGTTGCCGTGAATGACTTTTCTATGTCTTTAAATAATGAAGATCCATTGTGTTGTATTGTTGCAGTTTTTCCGTGGACAATTTCAGATGAATGAATGACGGTTCCACCGTAAGCCATGGTAATAGCTTGATGTCCTAGACATACACCCAATATTGGAATTGATCGTCTATATTTTCCAATAATGTCAATTGAATGACCCGCATTTTCTGGTCTTCCCGGCCCAGGCGAAATCACAATGTGAGACGGACTCCATTCTTCAATTTCATCTAATTCAAACTGGTCATTCCGCATAACTTTTACATTTGGATTAATTGTCCCAATGTATTGCACCAGGTTGTAGGTGAATGAATCGTAGTTATCGATAACGAGAATCATCGTTCTCTCCCTTCAAAACCTTGCGAAGGTTTCAAACCTTCGAAAGGTTGAACTTCAACCAACCCATTTTCAGCAAAATCAATAGCTGCCATGATGGCTTTTGCCTTATTCACTGTTTCTTCAAATTCTTTGGTTGGATCTGAATCATGAACAATCCCAGCGCCGGATTGAAAATGGACAGTACCATTTTTCATTATCATGGTTCGTATTGTAATACAGGTGTTCACATTTCCTGTAAAATCAAAAAATCCCACAGTGCCGGAATAAATATCTCTACGATCTGGTTCTAATTCATGGATGATTTCCATGGCACGAATTTTCGGTGCACCCGTAACCGTTCCAGCCGGGAAGCCACTCATGAGCGCATCAAAAGGATCTTTATCTTTGGCCAAAGTCCCTTTTACATCAGACACGATATGCATCACATGAGAATAATTTTCAATCACCATATTTTCCGTAATGGTAACAGATCCATATTCGGATACTCGGCCCACATCATTTCGCCCCAAGTCCAATAACATTAAATGTTCGGCACATTCTTTTTCATCATTAATTAAATCATGTGCAAGTGCTTTATCTTCTGCTTCAGTTTCGCCCCGTTGTCGCGTGCCGGCGATGGGTCGAATTTCCACAGTACCGTCTTCCACTTTAACTAATAATTCCGGGGATGCCCCAATAATATCAAAATCTTTTATCTTTAAATGGAACATGTAGGGCGAAGGATTGATCGTCCGAAGGGCCCGGTAAAGCGTAGTGGGTTCTATCGATGTTTTTCGTTCAAAACGCTGACTCAAAACCAATTGAAAAATATCTCCATCAACAATGTGGGCTTTTGCTTTTAGAACTGCAGACTCGAAAGAATTTTGATCAAAATTGGATGACACTTTACTTTGCTCCACACGAACCGGCGTTTGATAATCCACATCGGAATGAAGCGATTCACCAATGGCATCCACTCGTAAATGAGCTTTATCAAATTGTTTTTCTAAATCTTGATCGGGATTCACCTTTACATTAGAGATTACCAGTGCCGATCCTTTCAAATGGTCAAAGGCGATCATATCTTCAAAAAGCATAAAGACTGAATCGGGTACATCTAATTGGGATTTATCATGGGTTGGTATATCTTCTACCCAGGCGATGGTCTCATATCCAAGGTAGCCAACAAGTCCACCGGTAAATGACGGAATCCCCGGAAGTTTTACCATATTATACTTGGATTGTGTTTCCCGGAGTAAATCAAGAAAAGGCATATCGACGATAATGGATTCCCCATTTTCAGTGACAGTAGTTTGCCCATCTTTATGCATGAGAATTTTCTGCGGATTGATTCCCACATAAGAATATCTTGAGAATTGATTCCCTTTTTCTACGGATTCCAGCAAAAATGCATAGTCCGCTTTCTTTGAAAGGTGAACCCACGCCGCCACCGGCGTAAGCAGATCTGCAAGGATGCGTTTATACACGGGGACGGTTCCGTATCCATCGGAAATCAAGTCCTGAAATTCATCGTATGTGAGTTGTGTTTTATCCATTTTGAGCAAAAAAAAACCCCGAAATTATCGGGGTTTAAGAGCAGTCAGCATGTACAGGTATCCCTGGGACTACAAAACCCCTTCTTGGTTAAAAAACCAGTACCAGCTGTAATAATTTTTTGTATTCATGTTATTCATGACCGGGGATATTAAGGACGAGAGTGAACCAGAACCAACTTTATTTTATTTCTTTTGCAGTTTTTTTGATATATGATAAATAGGCCCAAAAATAGCAGCAATGTCATCCCTCGCTAATTTCCCTTCTAATTTATCCGCAAGGCGATCGATGATCTCCTGCTCGCGATTTAGGTCGCCGACATTGATACCACCGGACGTCTTGATCTCCCCAATTTCTTTAGATACGGCGAATCGCTTAACCAAGAGATCAAGCATTTGATCATCGAAAGAATCAATTTTATTGCGGAGATCACTTATTTTTTCTTTTGAATGCATAATTAAATATACAAACTGGAAATATTCATACTTGGTTTAAAGCTTGCTCCAAATCAGCAATTATATCATCGGGGTTTTCAACTCCCACCGATATTCTCACCAATCCATCTGTGAGCCCCCGGGCTTCCCGTTCTGCTTGGGGCACATCTGCATGAGTCATGGTGGCCGGATGGGTGATCATTGTTTCTACAGATCCAAGGCTTTCTGCTAATTTTGCAAGTTTTACAGAATTCATGACTGTTTTCCCCGCCGGGATGCCACCGGTCAATTCAAAAGAGATCATACCACTGAATCCGGACATTTGCTTTTTTGCAATTTCATGGGCTGGATGGGATGGGAGTCCCGGATAAGTGACTGATGCAACTTTCGGGTGAGCTTCTAAATACTCCGCAACAGTCCGTGCATTGGAATCATGCTTTTTCATCCGCAGATCAAGCGTTTTGATTCCCAGGATTGTGAGCCAGCAATCGAAGGGGCCCGGCACCGCACCAATGGATTTTTGGACGAATTTCAATTGGTCAAACAAATCTTCCCGGTTGGTAATAACCACACCACCGATCAACTGGTTATGTCCACTTAAATATTTAGTCGTACTGTGCATAACCAGGTCTGCCCCAAATTCCAAGGGCCGTAAAAAAACCGGTGTGGCAAAAGTGGAATCCACCCCAAACAGAATATTATGTTTTTTTGCAATATTTCCCACCGCTTCCAGATCAGTGATCTTCAAAAGTGGATTCGTGGGCGTTTCCACCCAGATCAGTTTTGTATTGGCTTGAATTGCATTTTCAATATTGGCCGGGCCGGAAGAATCCACATAAGTGAAATGAAGATCATAATTAACCAGGATTTGATTGAAATGGCGGGAAACACCACCGTAAACATCATCGGAACACACCACATGATCACCTGCTTTCAACAGTTTCATACAACTGTCCACGGCTGACATTCCGCTGGCAAAAGCCACACCAAATTTCCCACCATCGAGATCGGCTAATATTTCTTCCATCACTTGCCTCGTAGGATTGGACGAACGGGTATAGTCAAATCCTTTATCTTTCCCAACTTCTTCCAGGACATAGGTGGCTGTTTGGTAAATGGGCGGTACAATGGCGCCGGTTGTAGGGTCCGGGGTCATGCCCGATTGGACAACTTTTGTATCAAATTTCATAAGGTCTCCTTTGTAATAATTTGTATTACTCCATTTCTATAACTCTATGTCATACTGAATGAAGGATGAATAAAGTATCTTAAACATTTGATTCTCTCTCGCTGTTTGTTTGATATTCTTCTTGCTGTGCCATCAGAATGACATTTTTTACTTTCCATTCTTTTTCCAGGAGAGCCAAAATGGATGGAATAATATTAATCATGTGGGTAGCAAATAATCCTTTAAATCAGAAAATTGCTTGGACATTTTAATGGAATTTTTTTCTATTTTCATGCCAATTTGTAACGATTCTGGCAGGGATGTCTTGTTTCCAATGATGGGTTCAATCACATCTGCGAATTTCCCCGGATGCGCTGTAGATAAAACAACACCCTTTGTTTTAGAATTTGTTTTCTCTCTATATGTATTTAATCCCAAAACACCCACTGCAGTATGTGGATCAAGCAAATAATTAAATTTATTTTGGATATTTCGAATACAATCTTTTGTCATTTCATCAGAAAAACTCCAGCTGGAAATATCCGTCTTTATCTGGTTTACATCATCATTAAATAGGTTTTGAATTCTATCTAAATTACTAGGAACACCCACATCCATTGCATTGGATATTGTTTGGATTGCATCTTGATCTTGAATCGTGCCATTGCTTAAAAAATGCGGGAAAGTATCGTTGGCATTTGTTGCAGCAATATATTTTTCTACAGGAACGCCCATTCGGTTTGCCAATAGTCCACCGGTCAAATTCCCAAAATTTCCACTGGGAACGCTGAAAATGACAGGAATGTTTTTACCACATTGTTTCCAAGCCCAGGCATAATAAACAGATTGGGGAAGAAGGCGAGCCATATTGATTGAATTGGCAGAACTCAAAGATAAGGTTTTGCGCAATTCATCATCTTGAAAAGCAGCTTTAACCATTCGCTGGCAATCATCAAAGGAGCCGTCAATTTCCAAAGAAGTAATATTCCCGCCCAAAGTTGTGAGCTGTTTTTCCTGCAGTGCACTGACGCGATTGGATGGATAAAGAATGATTACATTAATGCCTTCAACATTAAAAAACCCGTTTGCCACCGCACTGCCCGTATCACCGGACGTGGCCACTAAAATGCTTATCTCATTATTTTCATTTTCAAGAAAATGAGACATGGTTCGCGCCATGAAGCGAGCAGCGAAATCTTTGAATGATAATGTAGGTCCATGGAATAATTCCAGCACAGAATCGCTTTCATTTAATTCTTTAATTGGGAGCGGAAAATCAAAAGCCGATTCACAAATATTCGATAATTGAGCGTGGGTTAAATCATCTTTCGTGAATGGATGAATCATGCCAACAGCTAATTCGGGATAGGATAGATCAGATTGAAAAAAGTCTGTCCCTAAATGGGGGATAATCTCGGGCATATAAAGGCCACCGTCCGGGGCTAAACCTTGAAACAGTGCATCCTTGAATCCCACGAAATCAGCCTTATTTTTTGTGCTAAAAAAGCGCAAGGTTTAGTCCAATATTTCCGGAGGGTCTGTGTGAATCGGAGAGCAATACGCTGTGCTATTTAACCCTGAATTTTGAAAAGCATTTACCATGGTATTACCAATTTGTTCTGCTTTTTCCAATGAATCCGATAAAGCAAAAACAGCGGGACCGGATCCGGAAATGCCGCACCCAATTGCGCCGGAATCCAATGCGGATTGACGCACATTTTCATACCCGGGAATGAGTTTTGCTCTGTGGGGTTCAGCAAAATGGTCTACCATGGAACGACCCAATAGATCGAAATCGGATTCATGAAGACCCAGTGTAAAGCCCGCCAGGTTTCCCGCTTGTTCTACCGCAGAACTTAAAGGAACCTCCTTTGGAAGTATTTGCCGGGCCTCTCTGGTATTGATGGTCATATCCGGCAAAACAGCTGTACTGAATAAATTTTCCGGCACCGGTAAATTCAGGATATCCAAAGGGTCATAACTGCGGATCAGGATGATACCACCAAAAAGTACCGGTGCAATATTGTCTGCATGGAATCCACCCGATGCCACCGCTTCTCCCGCCATGCCATGAATCAGTAATTCACCATTTTTCAATGGTTTGCCTAATAATTCATTTGCCCCAAATACAGCCGCCGCTGCACTGGCGGAACTGGATCCAATCCCACTTCCCGGGGGAATCCCTTTTTCAATATGAACCTTAAATCCTTGATTGCTTTCTAATGATTCAAGAAGAGATAAAATGGCTTTCCCAGCCGTGTTCTTTTCAGGATCAAGGGGAATTGATTCGGATTTTAATCCTGACATGGAAATTTCAATTCCCGGCTTATTTTGCTTCTTAAGTGCTACAATATCACCAGGATCAGAAATGGCATAGCCGATACAATCAAATCCACAGGAGACATTGGCTACCGAAGCCGTTGCTCGGATTCGAATCGAATTATTCAACATTGATATACCCTTTTTTAACCAATAGTTCTGGCATGGGAATTTCACCACCAGTAGCACCACGAAAGGTATTGTGAGACAGTGCCACATATCGAATGTCAAAAATAATTTCTTTCTCTAAACGCATCACACTCATAACTATTTCAGAATCAATACTTTGATTCCTAATAATACCAGCGATATTTTTTGTAAGCGAAGCATTTGCAATAGATGATCCGCCAAATTTTAGTATTTTAATATTCATGTTATATCAAATAAACAATAAACCGTGTTTATGAAAGGTAGAAATATTAAGGATCTTTTAGGGATGTATTCGATCGATTAATTTCAATTCTGTATTTTATTCGTCTATCAAATTATTGTAATCTTTAGATGTTCTCTTTTACCATAACGAACAGATTAATAATTGGACGATTAAATAAATACAAACAATTTAATAAACTCAATCATTGGCAATTACCAGAATTAATGAAAAGTAAATAAGGAAAAAAATCATGAAACAAACATTGATCGTTTTTGTACAGGATGAACCTGGTGTATTGAATAGAATCTCTAGCCATATTCGGAGATGGAATTTTAATATTGAAAGCCTTGTTGCAGGACAAACAGAAAAAGAAGGTATTACCCGGATGACAGTTGTTTTAAATGAACCTGATCGATCCAAGCAACAATTTGTTGTAAATAGTCTTAAACAACTAATCGATGTTTATGACGTCATCGATACTACAGAAATTGACAGTTTTATCCGGGAATATGCTCTCGTAAAAGTTGGTGTTAAGGAAGATGAACTGGATAAAATCAACAATATCATTGATCCAGTCCATGGTAATATAATAGATGAAAATGAAGATGCCATGATCTTCGAATTGACTGGATATGAAAAAGAAGTAGAAATTGCCATCAAAGCGTTGGAAAAATATGATGTTCTGGAAATTGTACGTTCTGGAAAGGTGGCCATGGTTGCCGGGAATATTATAGACCATAAACCGGAATTGACCAAGTCCGACCCTAATTGGTCCACCTCTCGAATCCTGAAATCTTTTTAATGAGAGAAAGTTTTTAAATACCGTTTATTTTAAATTTCAAACAAGAACCAACATTGATTGATGCATAAATTTTCTTTTCTATAAAGTACTATTTCTTTTATAAGCCTTAATTTCCGCTCCGTTTTTAATTGCTGCGAAGAGTGCTAAGTACCGCTAAAATATTCTTAGCGTTGTTTCGCGTACTTAGCGGCTACAATTATGAGCACACCAGCCAAACGCGTGGCATTCCATACATTGGGATGTAAATTAAATTTCTCGGAGACAGCCACCATCTCCCGCGATTTTCTGCGCCATGGATTCGAGAAAGTTGATTACAGGGACACAGCGGATATTTATGTTTTAAATACCTGTTCGGTTACGGAGAATGCAGATAAAGAAGCTCGGAAACTCATCCGACAAGCCAAACGGAGAAACCCCAATTCTGCCATTGCAGTGATTGGCTGTTACGCTCAACTCAAACCAAATGATATTGCCGCCATTGATGGCGTGGATTTGGTTTTGGGTGCAGAAGAAAAATTTAATTTATTGAATCATTTGGATGCCATTGATCTGAATGGCGGTACAAAAGTGATTCAATCCGATATTGATCACGTTCACAAATTCGCGACATCCTATTCGTCGGGAGAACGGACACGATCCTTTTTAAAAATTCAGGATGGCTGTGATTACACCTGCTCTTTTTGTACAATTCCGCTGGCTCGTGGCGAGGGTCGAAGCGATACCATTTCCAATACGTTGAAAGTTGCAAAAGAAGTTGCAGAGACGGCTGCGAGAGAAATCGTTCTTACCGGTGTAAATATTGGAGACTTCGGGAAAGGGTCTCAAGAATCATTTTTTGATCTGATCCAAGAATTGGATAAACTAAACGGAATTGACCGAATCCGAATTTCATCTATCGAACCCAATCTGCTTACCAATGAAATTATTGAATTCTGTGCATCGTCACAAAAATTTATGCCCCATTTCCATGTGCCGCTCCAATCTGGGTCTGATAAAATTTTAAGCGCTATGCGCCGGAGATATAAACGGGACCTATATGAAGAACGAGTTGCTAAAATTAAATCGGTGAATCCGGATGCCTGTATTGGCGTGGATGTGATTGTGGGATTCCCCGGTGAGACCGATGATGATTTTCTCGATACCTATAATTTTCTGAATGAATTGGAAGTTTCCTATCTCCATGTATTTACTTATTCAGAACGGGCCAATACGGATGCTATAGAAATGGGTGGAATCATTTCAAATGAAAAACGAGCACAACGTAGTAAAATGCTCCATATTCTATCCGACAAAAAACGGCGTTATTTCCATGATCAATTCATTGGCAAGATTCGACCGATTCTTTTTGAGACAATGAAAAATGGAAAAATACTGGGACACACCGATAATTATATTCAGGTACAAGTTGATGGCAACCCCGAACTTATTAATACAATCCATTCTCTAAAACTTACCTTAAATAACGGCGCCGTTGTCGATGGAGAATTATAAATGTACACTATTAAACCAGCGATAGATAGAAGTGAGAATAATGATGGAATTTGGAGTCCATTGACCGCGTTGATGCTGAATCGACGAAGGAGATTCAAAAATGAATATGAACCTTACACAGGGAAAACTTGTTTAACGCTTCCTTTGTCAGCGTAGAATTAACACGGTTAATGGACTCCAAATTAGAAAATAAATGATCCGTCTAGAAAACCTGTCCAAATCCTTCCCGGATGGTGACCTTTTTAATAATGTAAATATATCTATTAAACGTGGGATGCGTATCGGACTTGTGGGTCCTAACGGTTCCGGGAAAACCACATTACTCCGAATTATGCTGGGGAAAGATTCGCCTGATTCCGGGAATGTACAGGTTGATAAATCGACCACAATCGGATATTTAGCACAGGATATAGTTGCCGGAACGGGACGGACAATTTTAGAAGAAGTGCTGGTTGCTTTCCCGGAAGTGCGTGAATTAGAAGGGCAAATTCTTGCTTTATCGGAAGCCATTTCTAATGACCATGAGAATATGGATTTAGTAAATAAATTGGGTGATGCTCAACATCGTTTTGAAGCTTTGGGTGGTTGGAATCTTGAAGATAAGGCGAAAAAGATTTTGAGCGGACTTGGATTTTCCGATGAGAAATTTACTGAACCCATGGATGTTTTCAGCGGCGGCTGGCGAATGCGAGTTGCATTAGCGTCAATTTTATTACAAGAACCAGATATTCTTTTTCTTGATGAACCCACAAACCATTTAGATCTGGAAGCAACTATTTGGCTTGAATCATTTTTATCAAAGTGGAAAGGCGGGATGCTTATGATAAGTCATGATAGAGCTTTTTTAGATCGGTCCATAAATAATATCCTTGAAATTGACCTTAAAAAGATCACCCTGTATCACGGGAATTATACAAAATACACTGAAGAAAAAGCGTTGCGGATGGAACAGCACAGGAATGCTTATCGTAATCAGCAAAAACAGATAAAGGATACAGAACGCTTCATAGAAAGGTTTCGTTCAAAAAATACAAAAGCGACCCAGGTTCAAAGTCGGGTGAAAATGCTGGATAAATTGGAGAAGATCGAAGCACCCACTGAACAAAATCATGCCATGAAATTGAGACTACCCCAGCCAAACCGGTCACCTTTGAATGTGGCATCCTGCCGAAATGTAACCAAACACTATGGGGATATCAAAGTATTCAACACTATGGACATGGCGGTGGAGCGGGGACAGAAAATAGGTTTGGTAGGCTATAATGGTGCCGGGAAATCAACCTTGTTGAAATTGCTTGCCGGTGTGGAACCTGTTACATCCGGAGCAGTCCGAATTGGCTCAAATGTAAATAGTGCCTACTATGCTCAACACCAATTGGAAATTTTAGATCCGAATGAAACAGTATTTGAATCAATCCAAAAAGTAAGCCCCGGTTGGAGCGAAAATGAGATGAGAGCCTATTTGGGCAGTTTCATGTTTTCCGGCGATGAGATTGAAAAATATGTAAAGGTGCTTTCCGGTGGTGAAAAAGCACGCGTGGCCTTGGCAAGGATGCTGGTAAAACCATCTCATTTACTGCTATTGGATGAGCCTACAAACCATCTGGATATGGTCACCCGGAATGTGGTAGAAAGAGCACTCATTCAATTTTCCGGATCCATTGTTTGTATTTCACATGACCGCCACTTCTTAAATAATGTAACCAATCTTACCTGTGAAGTGGGTGATGGCGGCATCCGCTTATTTGAAGGGAATTACGAATATTACGAGTGGAAAAAACAGGTAGAAAAATCTGCTGAATCTCCAAAGCCAAAAATAAAAAGTGAGTTAAAAGGAAAGTCCGATTATAAAGAACAGAAAAAGGTTCGGAACCGCTTATCGTGGATCGAAAAACGATTTACAATTATTGAAAATGAATTAAAAAATCAGCGATCCATTACCCAAGATCCGGCCAATGGTGATGATTATGAATTACTCCAAAAGGCCATGGAAACAATGACAATTCTGGAAAGTAAATATTTAAAATTGATGGAAGAGCAGGAGAGTTTGAATGCTAAATAGACTCGCTACTAATTAAAGTTTTATCCCCAACTTTCCCAAAATGAGAATCATCAAATAATAGCAAACAACGGTGACGAAGGTTGCCACTCCAAGACTTGGGTAAAATCCGTATCCTTTTTTCAATAATATTGGTAAAGTAACAAACAATACCAGGGATGGAATCACCAGCCAGAAAATACTGGTTGAGAGACTGGAGATCTTTTCAACATCTTTTGTATCAAGATAAAGCCAGATGAATCCCAACACAGATATCAGTGGAATTGAAGCCAAGATCCCGGCCATCATGGAACTTCGTTTGGCGATCTCTGACACAGCTACCACCAGCCCTGATGTGATTAATATTTTTATGATTGTGTAGATCATGACTCGTCACTACCATTGAAGTTTACAACTGAAGCAACCTCATTAAATGAATATGATTTTGATTTTGAATGATTAGCCGATCTTCGGATCATCCATTCTTTCCCTTTAAATCCAGAATCAATCAATTGGGATAATTCTTCCACGTTTGAATCATTAGCGATAAAAAGAGAATCCCGTGAATTATCAAAATTACACTTTATGGTTTCACCTTCAATTTTTGCAATGAAATATTTAAAAGGATTATGCTTATGGTTTTTTGGACTAGGAAGAACAACCATGCCATGCCAGCCATCTTGATTTAAATGGGCTATTTCCCGGTTTTCATCCTGCCCCATTCCTATTTTGAAAATGGGATTTCCATTTCTTTTTAGTTCTACTTTTATTGGATCCATTTCCACATAGCAAGATGCTGCCAAGTAGGGTGTATTAAAAATATTTCTCTCAATGAATGCAAAAAATCGGTTTGAATTAAATGCCCGGATCAAGAACGCTTCCTCCAAAAACCTGTCTTGGTTTGGGGAAAGGATCACGGAAAAATTCACGTCACTGAATGTCAATCCCATTTAACGGGACTTGGAGCAAATAACCAGGATCTGTGCGAATCCGTCTTTGGGTTTAGGGGACAGGACATAGGGATGCAACCATTCCTGCCAGTACTGGAGATTGGCCGCCCCCAATAAAAAAACTTCTTTTACATTTGTTAATTGGGCAACGTATTGAATTTCCTGATCGATTGAAAGATCAACCATGATAGTTAATCTTCATATGTTTCAATGGGCGGACATGTACAGATCAGGTTTCGGTCGCCGAATGCATTATCTACTCGTCCAACAGGAGGCCAATATTTATATTCTTTGAGCCACGGCGCCGGGTATGCTGCTTCTTGGCGAGAATATCCATGTTCCCAATCATTTGCTGTTACAACCGAAGCAGTGTGTGGAGCATTTTTTAAGGGATTATCCATTGAATCCGTTTTGCCATCCTTCACATTTTGGATTTCTTGACGAATTGAAATCATAGCATCACAGAAGCGATCCATTTCTGCTTTAGATTCACTTTCTGTCGGTTCGATCATGAGGGTTCCTGGAACCGGGAAAGACATTGTGGGCGCATGGAAGCCGTAGTCCATGAGTCGTTTCGCAACATCTTCATCAGAAATCCCCGATTCCTTTTTCAAGTCCCGCAGATCAATGATGAATTCGTGGGCATTATATCCACTGATTCCCCGGTAAAGAATTGGAAAATGCTCTTCCAGTTTTTTCGCCATATAATTGGCATTCAGGATGGCGACCTGTGTTGCTTTTTTGAGTCCATCGCCGCCCATCATAGCCATGTAAGCCCAGGAAATGGGCAAGATGCTGCTGCTTCCAAATGGTGCTGCGGACACAGCATGGATAGCCTTTTCTCCGCCTGTTTTAATTTGTGAATGTCCCGGGAGAAAAGGGGTTAAATGATCTTTACATACAATGGGACCCATACCCGGTCCACCACCACCATGGGGAATGCAAAACGTTTTATGGAGATTAATATGCATCACATCACCCCCAAATTCTCCCGGTTTGCATAATCCCAGCATAGCATTGAGGTTAGCGCCGTCCAAATAAACTTGTCCGCCGTGGTCATGAACGATTTGGCAAATCTCTTTGATGGTGTGTTCAAAAACGCCATGAGTAGATGGATAGGTGACCATAACCGCAGCAAGATCTCCAGAATGAATTTGGGCTTTTTCCGTTAAATCATCTTTAGAAATATTGCCATGTTTATCACAACCGACCACCACCACTTTCATCCCAGCCATAACGGCTGAAGCAGGGTTGGTGCCATGAGCCGATGCTGGAATCAGGCAAACATTCCGATGGTTATTTCCATTGGATCTATGAAAAGCACGGATCACCATTAATCCCGCATATTCACCTTGTGCACCGGAATTAGGCTGCATGGAAATGTCATCGAATCCGGTTGCTTCAGCCAGCCAATTGCCTAATTCACCAATTAATTCATGATATCCTTCGGTTTGATCCTTTGGTGCGAATGGATGGATATTACTAAATTCATGCCAAGTGACTGCTTCCATCTCTGTAGTGGCATTCAGCTTCATGGTGCAGGACCCCAATGGGATCATGCTTGTGTTCAAGGATAGATCTTTTGCTTCCAATCGATGAAGGTATCGAAGCATTTCTGTTTCTGATCTATGAGTATGAAAAACCGGATGATCTAAATAGGATGATTCCCTTATTAAATCAGATGGGATGGTATTTCCTGTTTTATCAATTTTTAATGCATTAAAAATTGAAAGTAATGTATCCAAATGGTCTTCTGTGGTTGTTTCATCTAAAGAAATTCCAACGGTTCCATCACCATAATCCCGGAGATTCAGTTCGAAGTTTTTGGCTTTATCATTCCAACCATCTGCCTTGAATCGGATTGTATCAAAGAAATATTCATGGACAAATTCATACCCCGCTTTTTCCAGTGATCCCGCCAGTTTAGATGTTAAATAGTTAACCCGTTTCGCAATCTCTTTTAATCCATTGGGTCCATGATACACTGCATACATTCCGGACATGATGGCCAATAAAACCTGGGCTGTACAAATATTGGATGTGGCTTTTTCCCGGCGAATATGTTGTTCCCGAGTCTGGAGTGCCATACGAAGTGCTGACTTACCATGCGCATCTTGGGAGACACCAATTATTCGCCCAGGGATTTTCCGCTTAAACTCATCTGAAGTTGCAAAAAATCCTGCATGAGGCCCACCATATCCCATGGGTACACCAAATCGTTGGGCATTCCCTACGGCTGCATCTGCACCCATTTCTCCCGGCGATTTAAGAAGTGTTAACGCCAAAAGATCCGTGGCCACGCAAATGTAAGATTTATTATCGTGTGCAGAATCGCACAGCATGGTAAAGTTTTGGATGAAACCTTCAGTGTCCGGATATTGAATCAATGCACCAAAGATAGAGTCATTAAATATGAATTGATTATGGTCTGTTATTATTAAATCAATTCCTAATGGTTCAGATCGAGTTTTTAAAATATCTATAGTTTGTGGATGGCACTTATCCGAGATTAAAAATGTGGTTTTGCTTGGATCCCGCGTTGCATTAAAAAACATGAGCATAGCTTCTGCCGCGGCCGTTCCCTCATCAAGTAAAGACGAATTTGCTAATGGAAGACCAGTTAGATCAGACACCATGGTTTGGAAATTCAGCAATGCTTCCAATCGACCTTGGCTGATTTCCGCTTGATAAGGAGTATATTGGGTGTACCAGCCGGGATTTTCTAAAATATTCCGTTTAATGACACCGGGAACGACAGTGCCATAATATCCCATCCCGATGTAAGAACGAAATACAAAATTCTTTCCAGCCAATTCATGGAGCCGTTTGATGGTCTCCGGTTCAGATTTTTTAGTCGGAAGATCGGGTGGGGTGTTCGTAAGAATATTTTCAGGGACCACAGCTGTTGAGAGTTCATCTAAAGAAGAGAATCCAAGATCCGTAAGCATGGCCTGGATGTGGGTATCCCTGGGTCCAAGATGTCGTTTCACAAATGAATTAGGCATGAATTAAAAATATTATAATTGGTTCAAAATAAGTGCATGAGATTAATGAAATTCCGTCTTTTAGCCTATTCAGATTTTCATCTGTGCTCCTTGTTTTTATGGGTCATTTTTAGGCAATTTTCACTTATGAGAGAGACCACGGAATTCCAAGTTAAAAAAGAAGTTCTGATCAAAGTAGGAGATCGGGTTTTTATCGATGACATTGAATGGAAGGTTGCTGAATTCATTGATGATACAGTTACTCTTTACAGAGAGGGCGTTGGTGGGGACAGTCATACCATTCATAAAACACTTAAAAAAGTAGAACATCTTTTTTTGAACAAAGAAAATATTGAAAAACAATAACCGATTAAATATTCGTATTCAGAGATTAAATAGGTAAATTCGCCGGCTGAAAATGAATAAATTAGTTGAAATAAGATTCATGGGGCCTATTCTTGTGGAAAACCACGGGAGCCCAAAACTCGTAACTGGATCCCAAAATAAATTTGTGTAAAATGCACCGTTAGCGGTGCTTTTTTTTTACATTGAGGTAATTATGTCTATGGAAAAACTCATCGAATTACAGGGTATCGATACAAAACTAAAAGATTTGAATGATCTATTAGGTGATTTACCATCCAAAGTGGATGAACTAAATCAACAGGAAGAATCGATCAAAACTTCCCTGATAGAAAAGAAAGAACGTAGGAAAGTGCTTGATGTCGAATCTCACAAAGGAGAGGTTCGAATCGCAGAGATCAATGGCAAGGTCAATAAATTGAAGGACCAGCTCTTCTTAGTGACCAACAATAAACAATACGATGCATTGATGCATGAAATAGATCATATGAAAGAAGAGCGTTCCACCATCGAAACAGAAACCCTCTCTTTTCTGGAGGAGAAAGAATCATTAATAGAATCTGCTAAAACGATGGAATCAGAATTAGGGTCTTTATCGAACGATTTAACCATTCGCCGGGAAAAATTAGAATTAGTGATTTCAGAATCTGCTGAAGAAAAAATATTTTTGGAAGAAAAGCGTTCCCAAAAGGTAGAAGGAATTGATCTCAATATTGTGTCAATATACAACCGTGTTTTTGGAGCACTGGATGGATTGGCTGTCGTGAACCTTTCCGGGAATGGTTGCGGTGGATGTGGGGCTCAAGTTCCTATGCAAAAAGTGACGGAAGTTCGTGCTAATACTGGAATTCATCACTGTGATGTGTGCGGAAGATTTCTTTATAGTGAAAATAATTCTGTAAATTAGATCGTTAATTAAAAATTGAGTCGGTCGGATGGTTACTCTTGGCCTGTGTTCGCAGTCCAAGAGAGGAAAGTCCGGGCACCGCAGAACAGGATGCCCCCTAACGCGGGGAGGTTCGCATCAGCGAATCATGGAAAGTGCAGCAGAAAGTAAACCGCCATTCAATAAGTTAGGGGCTTGCCCTGAGCTTGTCGAAGGGTAAGGGTGAAAGGGTGGTGTAAGAGACCACCAGATCCTGAACAAATTCAGGATGCTTGTAAACCCCATCCGGTGCAAGATCGAATAGGCTTCGAGATGTTGTTCGCATCGATAAAGGAGCGGGTAGGTTGCTTGACTACGATGGTAACATTGTGGCCAGATGAATGACCATCCCTTTGGTTTTGATACGTCAAGCCAAAGGACAAAACTCGGCTTATAGATCGACTTAATTTTTCTACATTTTATGCGTTGGATATTCCCAAAACTTCAATCTGATCAAGTCAGAAATGCCATGGAACATTACCAGGTACCAGAATCAATTGCGAAAGTGATGGTATCTCGTAAATTAACTGATATTGATCAAACAAAGTTATTTTTCTCACCAGACATCTCTCAACTGCATGATCCCTTCCTGATGAAAGGGATGGCAAGAGCCGTGAATCGGATCATCCGGAATATTGAAACTGAAACACCCATTTTTATTTTTGGGGATTATGATGTGGATGGAACCACAGGTGCATCGCTTCTCTATATTGGACTCTCAAACTTGGGGGCAAAGGTAAAGACCTATATCCCGAATCGTGAAAAGGAAGGTTATGGTGTTTCAGAAATGGGGATTGATAAAGCAGGGAAACTTGGCGCAGACCTGTTTATTACCTGTGATTGTGGTATCAATGCTATCAACCGCGTGAATTATGCCAATGAAAAAGGCATTGATGTGATTATCACTGACCATCATATTCCTGGAGAAACACTCCCTAAAGCGTTTTCGATCCTAAATCCGAAACAGGTGAATTGTGGTTATCCATTTAAGGGATTGTGTGGTGGCGGTGTTGCATTAAAACTTTTGTCAGGCCTTGTAAAAAAGATGGGTTATTCATTTGATCTTATCACCGATCTCATGGATCTGGCTGCATTGGGAATATCAGCAGATCTTGTCCCCATGAATGATGAAAACCGGGTGATTGTTCACTATGGATTACAAACATTGAGAACCACGCGGCGACCGGGACTTCGGGAATTATTGAAAGTAGCAAAAGTCGATATTGAACGGGATATTACAGTAACCCAAGTGGTATTTCATGTTGCCCCAAGGATCAACGCAGCAGGACGATTAGGTGATGCAAATCGATCTGTAGAATTACTAACCACGACAGATACAGGTAGAGCCAAGGAATTGGCCCAAGAATTAGATCAAGAGAATTTATCAAGACGGGCGATCCAGCAAGGTGTAGTGGATGAGGCGTTATTTTTAGTGAATTCAGAAGTGGACTTGGAAAAAGACAAAGCCATTGTGTTAGGATCCCGGGGGTGGCACCAGGGTGTGGTAGGTATCGCTGCTTCCAAGATCAAAGAAGAATTCAACCGGCCTGCTATTATTATTTCTTTTGATGAGGAAGGAAACGGAAAAGGTTCAGCACGAAGTATAAAAGGATTGGATCTTTATAATGCTCTTACAGCAACCCGTGAACATTTAGAGAATTATGGGGGTCATGCCATGGCGGCTGGGCTGGCAATCCATGAATCAAAATTAAGTGATTTCCGGAATGCTTTATTATCTTATGCCGATTCGGTATTAAATGAAAATGACCTTGAACCTAGATTATATTTGGATGCAGAGATCAAATTATCTGATCTGAATCATCGGTTAATGGATTTCATGAAAAAATTAAGCCCCTACGGACCGGGAAATATGCGCCCCAAATTTGCCGTAACAAACGCAAAAGTGATCGGGAATCCGAAAGTGATCGGGAATGGGGATCATATTCGATTCCAGGTAAAACAAAAACAATCTGCCATCGATGTAGTGGGGTTTGGATTGGCCAATCATTATCAGGATCTTATTTTAGGACACCCCGTAGATATCGCCTGTGTCATAGAGACCAATGTATGGAAAGGAAGGGAGTCCATCCAACTGAATGCACGGGACATTCGATTGTCTTCAACTGGTTAACTCTTGTTGTAAATTCAAACTTAAACCTTTTAAAAGAGAACAACCTTTCAATGGATAATTTATTTTTTACGGATGAACATATCATGATCCGTGATATGGTGCGTGAATTCGCTGATTCCGAGATCACACCGGTTGCACGGGGCTTGGATGAGCAGGAGAAATTCCCCAGGGATCTTGTGGATAAAATGGGTGAAATGGGACTCATGGGCATTATTATCCCGGAAGAATACGGTGGCGCCGGACTGGATATGGTTGCCTTTGCAACTGCTATCATGGAACTGGCGCGGGCCGATGCATCTGTGGCCATTACTATGGCAGCCCATTCATCATTGGGTTCACTCCCCATCCTGATGTTTGGCTCGGATGAGCAGAAAAATACCTATCTCCCAAAATTGGCATCGGGCGAAATGCTGGGCGCCTTTGGTCTCACGGAACCGAATGCGGGCAGTGACGCAGGTGCCACAAAAACAAAAGCAGTAAGGGCTGGGGATGAATATGTTGTGAACGGCGGAAAGATCTTTATTACAAATGCGGGGGAAGCGGGTGTGTTATCTTTCACATCCCAAGTGATAGAGAATGGAGAAAATTTGGGTATTGCTGCATTTTCAATCCTCACGGATACACCAGGATTGGAGGTGGGCCCTAAAGAAAAGAAAATGGGGTGGCGTGCCAGCGATACACGACAACTTTTTTTCAGGGATATGCGGATTCCTGTATCGTCAATATTGGGAACTCCTGGAGATGGATTTAAAACATTTATGAAAACATTGACTTCCGGTCGTGTTTCCATCGGCGCATTATCTGTGGGGACGGCTGTAGGTGCTTATGAGCGTGCTTTGGCCTATTCCACTGAACGAAGCGCATTTGGAAAACCGATCAACAAATTCCAGTCTATCGGATTCAAGTTGGCGGATATGGCCACCAAGATCGAAGCATCAAAATTACTGGTTTACCATGCGGCATGGATGAAAGATCAGGGGTTGGACATCACCAAGGAAGCAGCTATGGCAAAACTCTTTGCCAGTGAAACAGCCATGGAAGTGACCACCGAAGCTATCCAGGTTCACGGCGGATACGGCTATGTAAGGGAGTATGATGTTGAACGCTTTTTCAGGGATGCAAAGATCCTTGAGATCGGCGAAGGCACCAGTGAGATCCAGCGCCTAATTATTTCCAGAGAGATACTGAAAGACATTCAGGTATAATGGCTACAGAACAAAAACCGAATCCAATTCTCCAGTATTTTTTATTGAGTATATATTGGAGACAGTATCTGATCATCTTCGGGTTGATCCTGCTGATCTCCATCCTTTTTCCCCATGGGAAGGCGCTGAAATATTCCTACCAGGTTAATGACATAACCCGGGAACCCATCATTGCACCCTTTACGTTCTCCATTCTAAAATCTGAAGAGCGGCTTCAGAATGACCTGGATGAACAGAAAAAATCTGTCCCTTATATTTTTAACCGCAATGATGAGATTGTTGCAAAGCAAACAGGTGCTTTGGGTGAATTCTTAGCCATGACAAACGAACTGCGTCATGCCATTTGGCGGCTTGAAGAATCCAAACGCTTGGTCTATGAACGACGGTATCACAAACAATATGAAAAGGCGCGCTCCGAATTTGTATCTGACAGTGCGAATCTCTCTATCCTGACAAATGAATTCCACCGGCTTTATTCATTTACTGTGGATAAATCGGATTGGCTTACTTATGTGACACCGGAACAGGATCCAAAGAACATGAAGGATCTGGATCGGAATACAGATCATGTGATTCAAATTTGCAGAAACAGATGGACGGAGGGGATTTACGATATTACAATAAGTGACATTACCAGTCACCAGGTGATGGTGAATCAGAGTGATGTTCCGGACCTTGCATCCCCTGAAAGTTTCAATGATCTACAGGTGGCTTGGACGAAAGCGCGCAAGGAATTACTGTCCGTTTTTTCCGAAGGGGATATTTTCCGTGACTTGGGTTACGATCTCATTGTTGAATTTATGAAACCCAACTTGTTGTTTGACCGGGAGATCACGGAACGCCGGCAAATTGAAAGTATGAATAAAGTCCCCCGAAGCCAAGGTGTGGTTTTAGAAAATGAATTGATTGTGGATGCCAATATCAGGATCACTGATGATGTCCTCCAAAAATTAAATTCACTTTCTGTGGCAATCACAAAACAGGAAACCAATTCTGGCTGGGCAAAAATTGCATTGAGTTTCCTCGGCAGAATTATCCTGCTTTCCGTAGTAATTTCCCTGTTCTTTGCATTTCTTGTGGTGTATCGTGTTACCATTTTCCGAGATTGGAAACTGGTATTATTGATATCAATAGTCTTTTTACTTCAATTGGGTTTAGCCCATATATTTGTGATTCGATTGGAATGGTCAGAATATTTGATTCCCGTAACAGTTGGCGCCATGACCCTTACCATTTTATTTGATGCACGCATCGGATTCATGGCAACAACATCCATAGCAATCTTAATGGGACTTATGATGGGGCAAAACATTGATCTTGTGATTGTTTCACTTTTTACGGCAACCATTGCTGTGTATAATATCCGGCAATTGAGAAAAAGAAGTCAATTGTTCACCACCATGTTTGCCCTCATCGCCGCCAGTATTTTTGTCGTTTTAGGACTGGGTCTATTTAAAGAACATAATTGGATTACCATGTTAAGTGATATTCAATTATTAACCATCAACAGCATTTTGGCGCCTATTGTGACCTATGGTATGATCGGTTTGTTTGAGATCCTGTTTGAAGTGACAACTGATTTGACCTTGATCGAATTATTAGATTATGATCATCCACTATTAAAACGAGCCCAACAGGAAACAAATGGGACCTTTAATCACAGTATTGTGGTTGGAAATCTTGCAGAGTCCTGTGCTAATGCTATTGGTGCACATTCATTGCTTTGCCGTGTGGGCGCCTATTATCATGATATTGGTAAAATACCAAAGTCTGAATATTTTATCGAAAATCAGTATGGCGGCCAAAATAAGCACGACTCACTTACCTATACCATGAGTGCACGCATTATCCGAGCACACGTGAAGGATGGGTTAAGTCTTGCACGGGAATATGCACTCCCCAAAGTGGTTTCTGATTTTATACCCATGCACCATGGAACAACTCGTGTAGAATATTTTTATCGTATGGCTTTAAAGGATTCTGAAAAAACCGGTGTCAGGGTGGATGAAAGTGCATTCCGATATCCCGGACCAAAACCAAACACAAAAGAGACAGGCATTCTCATGATTTGTGAGGCTGTGGAAGCAGCCGTTCGATCCATAAAGCAACCGGATATTTTCAAGATTGAAGCTATGATCGATAAGATTATTAAGGGGCGCATTGATGATGGTCAGTTAAATGAATGTCCCCTTACCTTGGATGAATTGAATAAGATCAAAGGAACTGTGGATGGCACCACCGGTATGCTTCCCGTTCTACGGGGCATTTATCATATTCGGATTGAATATCCGGATGATCCTAAAAACCCTGCATCTGCATGATCAATATTTCCGTTGATTGTGATCCAGCGCTGGATTCTCCCAATGAAAAAATAGTTACAGATTTTGCCAATTCGGTGTTGAAAAATCATAAAACTCCCAGTGGCGAGGTCGCATTTATTTTTGGATCGGATGAATTGTTATCAGACCTGAAAAAAGAATTTTTCAAAAAAGACCAATGGACCGATGTAATCGCATTCCGGTTGAACGACACTAGCGAAAAAGAGATGGAAGGAGAGATCTATATCAGCTTACCCCGAGCCAAAGAGAATGCTACATCCTATGGTGAACCTTTTGAAAAAGAAGTAGCAAGGCTCATCATTCATGGATGTCTTCATTTACTTGGATTCAACGACAAATCAAATGATGAAAAAAAAGAAATGACCAAAATGGAAAATGATACTTTAAGCCAGAATAACTGGCAAAACCTTTTTGAGAATTAAATGAATAAACAGGACGCTGCAGAAAAATTTATCAAACTATTGGAAATTGTTGAAAAACTCCGTGGACCTGATGGGTGTCCTTGGGATAAAGAACAAACACACGCCTCCTTGCTGCCATATTTTATTGAGGAAGCTTATGAAGTGATGGAAAGTGTTGATGAAGGCGATTTTGAGACATTTCAAGAAGAGTTGGGTGACATTATGCTCCATGTAGCACTGCAGACTCAAATTGCATCGGAAGATTCAAGATTCAATATTTCTGACTCATTGGATACTGTGAATGAAAAACTGGTTAGAAGACACCCTCATGTTTTTGGCGATAAAAAAGCAGATGCTGCCTTTGAAGCAAAACAGAATTGGGAAGCGACAAAACACGAAGAAAAAAATCGTAAATCCCGATTAGATGGTGTTCCCTTGGCATTGCCTGCACTTATCCGCGCGCAACGACTTCAGCAAAAAGCTGCCTATGCAGGATTCGATTGGGAGAATGTGGATGATGTATGGGCAAAATTCCATGAAGAAATAGACGAATTGAAATCAGCTCATGAAGCAGGAAATATGGAAAATTTTAAAGAAGAGATTGGTGATGTCCTTTTTTCTGTTGTGAATCTGGCACGGTATATGGAAATACCAGCGGAAGATATGCTGCGGGCAACGAATCGAAAATTTACAACCCGGTTTGAGAAGATAGAAGAAGAGTTAGGTGCAAAGGGAAAGAAATTGGAAGAATCTACCCTGGAAGAAATGAATGAGATCTGGGAGCGGGCGAAGGGGATTCGTAATACGTAATTATTTCAATCCAAGATTTGGTTTTGAAATAATTACTACATTACATATTTACGAGATTCCCAATCTGTGTCTTAATTCAACTGGAATTACAGGGCAGCTTTTTTCAACATCCAATTCCCATCGTTTTCGGTTGTTGGCAATGAATCTATAAGCTTGATCTAATATCACCAAAGGGATCAGATTTAAACATTTGCCAAGGAGTCGCCATTGCCACCTCAATTTTTTTAGTATTTCCAGAATGGATTTTCCCTCAAAATAATATTCCCCGTTTTTTTCTAACACCAAACTGTCCGGAAGATTTGACGGAATTTCATGGGGTAATTGGGACAAGGGTGAAAAGTGGAAAACACCTTTTTGATCCGTTCTTAAAATGAATCGAACGGCTCTATGGCAAAGGGCACAGGTGGAGTCGTAATAGATGATTGGTGAATTCAACCTTTGATCCCTATTAAATATTCATCCACTATTTCTTGAACTTTTTCCAATTGTTCTTCGTTCAATAGCCAGAGTTCAGCCATACAATGTGCCGGGGACATAATTCCCGCCAATGCAGACAGGTTTTCCTGTTTGAGGATACAATCAATTCCTTCCCGCTCCATCATATCTTTCAGCATGGACAGTTCAACGGTGTTGAGTGATGAATGAATTCGTTTCATTTTATTAACCTTTTATAAGTGCATCCAACATCCATCTTGGATGAAACCGCGGGAAAAATACTCATGCCACAATTTCATACCAAACAGAAATGAGATGCTGTCCCGGTTCGAGACTTCCCCCGCATGATGTTTGTTTTATATCAACCACCTTTATTTCAGGTTCACTTTCAAGCCAGACATTAATCTCACCTTCTAGACTTGCTGCTATATTTGATTTACCAAAATAGCGACCACATTTAGAAAACATTTTTACTTTCATTTGAACTCCTTTTGTCCAATATCTCTGAAGGTTAGATGGTGTTTATTCGCCAAACCTGAAAGAAGAAAATTGATCCGTAATTAATAAAAAAGCGGAGAAATTTAAACTTAAGAGCCATCTTAACCTTTTATCATTTTAATTTATTTTAACAAAATCATTTTACGGGTTTGGGTAAAGTTTCCAGTTTGAAGTTGGATTAGGTAAATCCCTGCACTAAGGGGTTTACCGTGGTCGTCCGTTCCGTTCCAAACGAGTGACTTTATTCCGGATGCTTCTTCACCTCGGTCAAAAGTCCGGACCCGTTTTCCAATGATATCATAAATGGTGATGGTGACATTAGCTCTATCTACCAAACCATATCTCAATGTTGTCATTGGGTTGAAAGGGTTCGGGTAGTTTTGGAAAAGTTCAAATTGCTTTGGAATTGATGGATTTGTCAAACCTAAATACTGAACATCAAAATAATGGACCCCTATATCGGTGGATCCTTTGTCATCCATTGCCATAATTTGGACCGAATCCAGCCCGCTAAATCCGAGATTAGGTGTATAAATAAAATTCTTCTGATATCCACCAAACGTTGTAAAAGTACCGTGCTGAGGTGGAATGCTAGCACTATTCCAGATGATGGTTCCATCATTGTCGTCACTATTAATTTCAGCGGTGATTATTCCATCAGCCATCATTTCAAAAATAGCAGGATGAACGTTAGGGGATTCGTTGGGAATACTATCGCAGACATACATCAGTGAATCAATGAGCTCACTATTGATGTAGAATTTTTCTGTCCAGTTGCCATGGCAGTCATCTCCCGATGGAAAAGTTGACTCCTGATACCAGTCACTTCTGGGGTATATTTCCAGCCAGTCTGGCCAGATGTTGGTGTTATCTCCCGGAACTAAAGAAATCTGATAATCATAAGCTCCATTTTTATAAAACATCCATTTCAGAGTGTCCGTCTTATGGAGGCTCATCACCATCAGGTAGGACCACCAAATTTCTCCAGGATTAACATGTTTCCGAAAGGGTGCGTTTTCTGATATTGCCATTCTCAAATCTGACATCGATATAATGGGATTGGAGGACGAAATGAAATTCTTGACCTCGGTAGGATGTTCATCGAGAAAAGGATACTGGTTATTCCATTGACTTGCTTCTGGATTACATTCCCCATGCCAGGGATCAATCATGTTCATATCGGAGTCTAATAATTCGTAGTGGAGGTGTGGCCAAGTGGAAAATCCGGAACTGCCCACATATCCAAGTGT
>Ga0209554_1000524_pt1 | contig 32320 bp, 30 predicted proteins | sample MarorgKNORR_S2LV_5_FD_188221 | JGI IMG/M metagenome (GOLD analysis project Ga0209554, IMG submission 188221) | Marine microbial communities from the Southern Atlantic Ocean, analyzing organic carbon cycling - Bottom_A/KNORR_S2/LV (SPAdes) (version 2) | ecosystem: Environmental > Aquatic > Marine... | reverse complement strand
ATTTAATGTAACGGAGAATACGAAATGGAAACTTTAGGAATAATGGGTTTTATTTTTGGATTGGCAGCTATGTCCAAAATTATACTGTTGGAGAAAAAACTCAAGGAACTCGGTGTGCTTAACGAAAACGACAAATCAACATGACCAGTATTGAAACAATGAGGGAGGGCATTAGCCATAAAGAGGGTTTTTTTAAAGGCGCTCGTGGCGCCAAAACCTATCATCAGTGCTGGTTGCCTGAAGGTGAGCCAAAGGCTGTGCTGTTTATTGTTCACGGTTTGGCGGAGCATTCTGGTCGGTATATGCATGTTGTCAATCACTTTGTGCCCTTGGGTTATGCGGTATATAGCCACGATTACCTTGGTCATGGAAAATCTGAAGGCACACGAGTTTTTGTCGAGCAATTTGAGGACTACACAGAGCCACTAAAAACGTATTTTGATAGGGTGCGTGAATGCCAGCCCAGTTGTCCAATTTTTTTGGTTGGGCATAGTATGGGTGGGCTTATTGGTGCAAGATACTTGTTAGATCATCAATCTGATTTTGCCGGGGCCATTTTGTCTGGCCCTGGACTTCGAATGGCCAATCAGCCTTCTAAGTTTTTTATTTTTCTTGTAAATATTGTGTCGGTATTGATGCCAAAATTAGGAGTGAAGCAGTTAGAGTCTGATGTAATGAGTACGGATCCAAATGAAGTGGAAAAGTATGTTCTTGATCCTTTAGTGTATCCTGGTAAAGTTACTGCCAGATTAGGAGCTGAAATGAACAAGGCTTCAATATATGTTCAAGCTAAGGCAAGTCAGATAACTTTGCCGCTGTTGATTGTTCAAGGTGGTGCAGATGCCACTGTTGATCCGGTGGGCTCGCAATTACTGCACGATACGGTTGGCTCTAGTGACAAAACCATTAAGGTTTACGAGGGTTATTACCACGAGGTATTTAACGAGCCAGAGCTTAGACGCAATCAAGTATTTAACGATATGCAGGATTGGCTGGAATCGCATACTCCATTAAAATCATAATTAAATGACTAGACTGATTGCTATGTAATTAATCACCATCTATAAACTGGGTTAAATAATGAAAACAAAGAGTGAAATAGTCGATAGTTGGTTGCCCCGATATACGGGCACGCCACTTAATGAATTTGGGCAATATATATTGCTAACCAATTTCTCGGATTATGTAGACATGTTTGCCGAGATTCACGGTGTGAGTGTTGCCGGCACGGATAAACCCATGCAAGTGGCAACAGCAAAGAACATTTCTATCATTAATTTTGGTATGGGTAGCGCGATGGCTGCTACTGTGATGGACTTACTTTCAGCAGTCAAGCCTAAAGCGGTCTTATTCCTAGGAAAGTGTGGCGGTCTAAAGAAAAAAATCAAACTTGGCGACTTGATTTTGCCCATTGCAGCAATCAGAGGTGAAGGCACGAGCAATGAATATTTACCGCCTGAAATTCCGGCATTACCGTCCTTTCTTTTGCAAAGTGCTGTTTCTTCGGTGATTAAGAGTCACGATTTGGATTATTGGACCGGCACAATTTATACCACTAATAGAAGAGTGTGGGAGCACGACAACGAATTTAAAAAATATTTAAGAAAAATAAGAGTGGCGGGCATTGATATGGAAACTGCGACCATTTTCTTGGTTGGGTTTGTTAACGAAATTCCGCACGGCGCTTTATTATTGGTTTCGGATAACCCAATGACACCGGAAGGGGTGAAAACTAAGGAAAGTGACAGTCAAGTTACCAAAAATTATGCCAAAAAACATCTGCAGGTCGGCATTGACTCATTATTAGAAATCATTAATTCAGGCGAATCCGTCAAGCATTTACGGTTTTAATCCTAGAGACCTTTGCATAAATCGTTTTAGATTTGATGTTGGGATTTTTTTTTGCGTTTTGTAAGGCCTCTTCTTAAATACCTCGATCAATTTGTGCAAGTAAGCGTTCCTTGGTGTTAGTGTCAGCAAATGAGGATCGAATGGCCATGCGAGAAATGTCACGCAATTGATCAATATCAAGATTAAAGTGCTTGGCACTGTTGTGGTACTCTTGTCCTATACTGGTTGAAAAGAATGGTGGATCATCTGAGTTTAGGCTGACATTAATGCCAGCTGCTATAATCTGTTTTAAGGGGTGAGAAGCCCAATCAGGATAAATCGACAAAGCCAAGTTACTCGATGGGCAAACCTCTAAGGCTATTGAGCGCTCAGCGAGAACAAGCATTAACTGTTCGTCTTCAACACATCGAACACCATGGCCAATTCGACTGATGGGTAAGTGATTGATGGCATCCCAAACACTTTCTGGTCCGCAAATCTCCCCAGCATGAACTGTACATGGATAGCCCGCATCAGCGGCTATTTGATAAGCAGGAGAAAAATCAGCCATTGTGTGTGCAGTTTCGCTTCCACCCATACCAAAACCAACAAAATAAGGGTGTGGACTGTCAACCATTTGCTGGGCAACAACAATAGCGCGTTGTGGCCCTAGATGGCGTACACAGGTAACAATAACGCGACCTATAATATCAAAATCACGCTCAGCATCTTCAATGCCTTGTATGCAGCCAACTTGGACATCGTTGTAACTCATGCCTAATTCACTGGCGTGATCGGGCGAAATGAAAGTTTCCGCATAGACAGCGCCATCTTCGGCACAAGATTTGAGGTATTCGTACATAATATCGCGATAATCATGGCTATTTAGCAGACAGCGACTGGCTTCGTCGAAAGCTTGCAAGAAGCTCAGAAAATCGTTCCACGCAAAGGTATCTTGATCGGTAAATAAATCGTCTCTCAACTGAATACCATTACGTTGTGCGATTTGACGAACGAGTGCGGGACTCATAGTGCCTTCTAGGTGGCTATGAAGTTCAACTTTGGCTAGCTTTTGAATTAGGTGTCTCATAATTATTTGGATTTAGCCCAAGTGGCATGCCTCACCATAAGCTAGGGGTTCAACGTCCAAATATTGTGCAATCGTTTGCCCCATATCGGCAAAACTACTTCTTTCGCCTAGATTATTGTTTTTAATATTTGTACCGTAAAAGACAACTGGCACGTGCTCACGCGTATGATCAGAGCCCTGCCAAGTTGGGTCGCAACCATGGTCAGCAGTAACTAGTACTAAGTCATTCGAGTTAAGTTTAGCCTCTATTTCAGGCAAGCGTTTATCAAAATCCTCTAAGGCGAGTGCGTAGCCCAAAACGTCACGGCGATGTCCGTATTTAGTGTCGAAATCCACTAGATTAACAAACAGCAAGCCTTCTTTTACTTTATCCATTTGCCTTAAAAGTTCATCAACTAAACCCATGTTGTCTTTGGCTTTAACCGTATAGCTAACACCTTGTTGGGAGAAAATATCACCAATCTTTCCTACTGATACAACTGAAGCGCCAGCCGCTTGTATGTGGTCTAATAGCGTTGGCCCAGTGGGCGGTGTGGTTAAATCACGGCGATTGGCGCTACGTTCAAAATTAGCACTATTTGTGCCAATAAAGGGTCGTGCAATAACTCGGGTAATGTTTAATGGATCCACTAAGCGTTTTGCTACCTCGCATAAATCATAAAGTCGCTGCAATCCAAAAGTTTCTTCATGGGCGGCAATCTGAAAAACCGAATCGGCAGAAGTATAGCAAATTGGAAACCCAGTGTTCATGTGTTGTTCACCAAATTCTTCAAGAACTTGTGTACCTGAGGCGTGTTTATTGGCTAAGGTTCCATCAATTTGGCCTTGAGAAATGAGCTGTTGTAACAGTGATTGTGGAAAACAATTCTCTTGGTCTGGAAAAGAACCCCACTCGAAGGGCACGGGTAGTCCGCATATTTCCCAATGACCACTTGGGGTATCTTTGCCGACGCTAACTTCACGGGCATAACCATAAGCACCTTCTGCTTCTATGTTTTGTAGTACGGGCAGTGTCTTTCCTCGACTGTCGGTTGCCGCAGCAGCAAGACCCCAGCGTTGTAAGTTAGGAATGTTAAGTGGACCTTGACGATGTTCGTTGTTACATTTTTCTGCAGCACAGTGCTCTGCAATATGCCCCAAAGTGTCTGCTCCCACATTGTCATACTTGTTTGCATCTGCACTAGCGCCCAGCCCCAATGAATCCAAAACCAAAATAATCGCTCTTTTCATATTAACCTTCTTGTTGTGCCGTTAATACTTCATAAATCATGTTTTTTTCTTGCGGATTTTCGTCTGCAATAGTAATTGATGCGGTCAGCTCTCTTTGTAATTGTATAGCATCCGCATCACAATGTACATGAGCATAGGCAACTGGTTGTCCCATTTCAACTCGTTCGCCAATCTGCACCATATTGGTTAAACCGACACCATGGTCTATACTGTCAGAAGCTTTGATTCTCCCGGCTTTTAGAGAGACCATGCTCATGCCTATACTGCGTACATCCATGGCGCTGACATAGCCCCCTTTGGTGGCAATAATTGGCTTAATAACTGACATTGGCTTAAGATAATGGCTTGGTTCTTGTAAAAGATCGTTTGGCCCACCTAGTGCGCTTACCATGCGCCCAAAAATTTCAGCAGCGTTACCACCCTCGAGTGCATTTTGAGCTTTGACAAGTGCCGTGTTTAAATCGGCTTCAATGCCGCTTAAATGCAACATGTGCGCCGCCAGATCTAGTGTGATTTGTAACAGGCGCTTATCGGCTTGAGCAGGGTTAACTAAAAAATCAATGCATTCAAGTACCTCAACAGCATTTCCTACGCTACGACCGAGTACTTGGTTCATATCGGTAATCAAACAACGAGTGGGCACGCCTGAACCTGAAGCTACATCTGCAATGCTTTGTGCTAGCTCTTGAGCCATGTTGTAGGTGTCGGCAAATGCGCCGCTGCCTGTTTTGACATCCATGACCAGTGCATCCAAGCCTGATGCTAGTTTTTTTGACAAAATTGAAGCGGTAATTAGACTGATAGATTCAACGGTGGCTGTAACATCACGAGTTGCATAAAAGCGTTGGTCTGCGGGTGCAAGTTGTGCAGTTTGGCCAATAATAGCGCAGCCCACTTGTTGTACCGTATTACGAAATTGAGCTTCATCAGGTGTGGCATTATAGCCAGGAATACTGTCAAGTTTGTCCAGTGTGCCGCCAGTATGACCAAGTCCACGGCCAGAAATCATTGGCACATATCCACCACAAGCAGCAACGATGGGTGCCAGCATCAAGCTCACCTTATCACCAACACCGCCGGTAGAATGTTTATCAACAACTGGGCCATTTAAATTTAAATCTTGCCACTGAAGAACACTGCCAGAATGCATCATGTGCTGAGTCAAGCTGATACGCTCATCCATATTCATGCCGTTGTGGAACACAGCCATAGCGAAAGCACCCAATTGAGCGTCTGTCAAACTAGAATCGCTGATACCTCGAACTAAAAAACCAATTTCTATATCGTTTAAGATTAGCCCATCACGTTTTTTTCGGATAAGCTCTTGAGGTAAAAAGCTCTTGATTGTATTAGTCGCCATACGGGGTCCATATATTTTTTACTTCAGTTGCTTGGCGTAAAAACTCCAGCCCTTCGCTTTGTTTTTGCAAGAGCCAATCTCTGTCATCATTTTCGTGGCACCATAGACGCTTCAGGTTTTCGACACTGGTTAATTCGACACTGGCGATTGTGTCGTGATCCGCCCAACACCAGAGGGAATCAACCTCTCCGTGACCCGCTAATTGCTGCGCTAATTCAGATTTATCACCGGCAATAATATTAATTACGCCAGACGGAATGTCTGATGTTTCAATCACCTGTATTAATTCTAGAGCGATACTAGGGAAGCGCTGACTAGGGATAAAAACAACACAGTTGCCCATTGCAATAGCGGGGGCAATTAATGAGATCGTACTGAGTAGAGGTTGGGAATCAGGGGCAATTTGTGCAATGACACCGATTGCTTCTGGCAGCGCTAGCGTAACCCCGCGGTAGGGTGCGTTGTGAACAGCACCATCATATTTATCCGCCCATGCCGCATAGGTAAATAGGCGACTTATGCTGGCATCAAACTCGGCTGTTGTTTGTTTCTTGCTTGTGCCACAAGTTTGCATCAAGCGCTGCACCCATTCCTCTTGGCGAGCCGATAAATTTTCAGCGAGATAATAAATAATCTGCGCACGAGTATGACCGGTTTGAGCGCTCCAGTTTTTAGCTTTTTGAGCGGCACTGACAGCATTGCGGATATCTTTGCGGTTGCCCGCACCAATCCAGGCCGCAATGCTGGTATCGGCGTTATAGCTTGCAATACTGTAGCCACCATCAGGCCTAGTCTGTTTGCCGTTTATATAGAATTTTAGAGTTCGATCTACCGTGCCAGAAAGTTCTTTTTGTTTTATTTTTACCGTTGTTTGTTTGGTAGAAGACTCTTTTAGTTTTTTCGGCTTAAGGTATTCGTAGAGACCCTCTTTACCGCCTTCACGACCAAATCCTGACTCTTTGACGCCACCAAAACCACAAGATGCGTCAAATTTATTGTGGCAATTAATCCAAATCACGCCTGCTTTAAGTTTTGGCGCGACATCCATTGCTCGGTTGATATTTTCACTCCAAACACTTGCCGTTAAACCATAGCGCGTATTATTCGCCAATTCAATAGCCTCGCTTTGCGTTCTAAAACTCATAGAGATAAGAACAGGGCCAAAGATTTCCTCTTGTGCCAGAGGGTGACTTGAATCCACGTCTGTTATTAGACTTGGTGGGTAGTAGTTCTTTTCGGGTATGGCATTATCAGGTTGGTAGAGATTGCCCCCTTGCTGTAATCCGGTCTTTACTAGGCTCTCAACTTGTTGAAATTGTGACTGGCTGACCAAGCTACCGATGTCAATTGATTTGTCTAGTGGCAAGCCAAAACGCAGTTTTTGCATTCTGCGTTGAATTTTTTCATGTAATTTATCCTCGATGCTTGCTTGTACCAATAGGCGTGAACCTGCACAACAGACTTCGCCTTGATTAAACCATATGGAGTCTACCAATCCCTCAACAGTAGAATCCAAATCCGCATCTTCAAAAACGATAAAAGCGGATTTTCCACCAAGTTCAAGCGTTAGTTTTTTGCCTTGACCAGCAGTAGCTTGGCGTATCGATCTACCTACTGAGGTTGAGCCGGTAAAAGCAACCTTATTTACACTTGGGTGTGCTGCAAGTGCCGCGCCTGTTTCGCCACCGCCATTAATTATATTGACGACACCCTTAGGCACGCCAGCTTGATCGCATAAATGAGCAAAGAACATAGCTGTTAAAGGCGTTTGTTCAGCAGGTTTGAGGACAATTGAGTTGCCCATTGCTATAGCTGGCGCCACTTTCCATGCCAACATCAATAAAGGGAAGTTCCAGGGAATAATTTGAGCGGCCACGCCTATCGGCTCATAGTTGGCTAACTCTTCATGCTGCAGTTGCGCCCATCCCGCGTGATAATAAAAGTGTCGAATAGCGAGTGGAATATCAGCATCACGACTTTCACGTATAGGTTTGCCGTTATCCAATGTCTCTAATACAGATGCTAGACGTGCATGCTTTTGTAGCAAGCGTGCTAATGCATAGAGGGCTTTGGCGCGCTCATGTCCGCCAGCCTTAAACCATTTGGCTTGTGACTTGACGGCAGCATCTACAGCTACATTTATTTGTGAGTCATCTGCTGTTTCAATATGCGCCAATAGTTCGCCATTTGCGGGATTGTGGGTAGCGATGAGGTCTGCACTGTCTTGTGATGTAAATACACCGTCAATGTATTGACCAAATCGATTGCCGTGTTTTTTCAACCAAGTATGCGCTTCGTTATCACTTTCTAAAGCTTGACTATAGTCCAGTTTCTGAAAAGATTTTATCAATGTCATCGCTTGCTCCTATGCTAATGGGTGACGGTAAGATGCTGAATAATATCCACTGGAATAGTGGTCGAGTTGGCGCTCAATATCGCCCAGTAAACTTGATGCGCCAAAACGAAACAAGTCAGGTTCCAGCCAGCGAAGTCCGAGCTCTTCTTGCATCATGACCATATAAAGTAGAGCGGTCTTGCTATCGCTGACACCACCCGCTGGTTTAAAACCAATACGATAGCCTGTTTGCTCGTAGTAATCTCTAATCATGCGAACCATAACCAAGCTTACCGGCAAGGTGGCATTGGTGGGTTCTTTTCCTGTTGAAGTTTTAATAAAATCGGCGCCAGCCATCATACATACTTGCGATGCTTTAGCTATATTGCTCAGATTGCCGAGCTCACCGGTAGCCAAAATGGTTTTTAAATGAGCACTCCCGCAAGCCTCTCTAAAGGCTTTTACCTCATCATATAGCGCCTCCCACTTGCCTTCTAATACATGGCGACGACTAATGACAATATCAATCTCATCAGCACCCGCGTCAATCGAATATTGTATTTCTTGGAGACGAAGAGGAAAAGGCGAGAGACCTGCTGGAAAGCCAGTTGATACCGCCGCCAGTTTGACGTCAGAACCCTCTAGTGTTTGTTTGGCGAATTCTAGCATGTCGTGATAGACGCAAACAGCAGCAGTGCTTAAATTTAAAGATCCAATCGATAAACCATTTTTTAAGTTGTCGTTTAATGGGTTTATGGCTTTGCGGCATAATCGCCGAACACGTGCATGTGTATCATCGCCAGACAATGTGGTTAAATCAATTAGACTAATGACCTTCATTAGCCAAGCAGCTTGCTGTTGCTTCTTTATGCTCCGGCGTGAGGCATAGCCGGTGCAGCGATGCTCTACCGCACTCCGATTAATATTTATATTGGTGAACTTATCCAGCTGAAATGCTGTCCCAGGGTTTCGAATCAAAGTTACGTGTTTGTTTATACTGGTCATAAGGTCGTTGCGTTATGATTAGTTTTTTTTATATTTCTTTTTCTGAAAATGACTTTAAGTAAGAATTCAATAAATCTTTGACAGAGTTTTCAGCTTTTTTTGCATACTCGATGGTTTGTTCGTGGCTAATAAGTGTTGGGCTCATGCCGGCAGCAAAGTTAGTAATAATGGACAGGGCGCAAAGTGGCATTCCCAAGTGTCTGGCCAAGATGACTTCAGGCACTGTGGACATGCCAACTGCTTGCGCCCCTAGTACTTTAAGCGCTTGAATTTCAGCAGGTGTTTCAAATTGTGGACCGCTCATCCAAGCGTATATGCCTTCGTGTAGAGTGATTTTATTGGTATGAGCAGCAGCACGAATTTTGCTATTTAATAGGGGATTGTACGCCTCAACCATATCGACAAAACGCTGATTGCCTTGTGCACCAAATAGCGGAGAGACGCCAGTCATATTGATATGATCCGTTATTAGCATGATGCTGCCTGGCGCGGCATCAACCATCAGGCTGCCTGCTGCATTGGTGAGCACTAAAGATTCACAGCCAAGGGCACTCAGTGTTTGAATGGCAACAGCCATAATGTCGGCTTTGCCGTGTTCGTAGTAGTGGGCTCTGCCCTGCAGCACTGCTACTGTTGTTTTTCCAATTCGCCCTAATAGTAATCGACCGGCATGACCACCAACACCTGCAATTGGAAATCCAGGTAGCTGATCAAAATCAATACTTGCTTGTGTTTCTATATTGTCACAAAACTGACCTAAACCAGAGCCAAGAATAAGTCCAACTTGAGGTTTAAAGTTTTTGGCACTCTGGTTTATTATATTAACGCAATCTTCGACTTGACTCATTACAAGTGCTCCGGCCCAAAAGAATTAGGTAAAAGTTCAGAGAGATTTATGCGTTGCTGCACTCCATCTGGAGAGCACATCATAATTTGTGTATTCGAATCAGAAAATTCTCTTATTCTTTGTCTACAGCCACCACAAGGTATACCACCTTCATCATTCTTAGTCATAACATAAATCGTTTTTATCTTTTTCTCACCACCAATGACCATCGATGCAATTGCTGAAGCCTCAGCACAGTTCCCTAGAGGATAGCTTGCATTTTCGACATTACAACCACTATATGTATTTCCATTATCAGTTACTATTAACGCACCAACTGGATAATTAGAGTAGGGCACATAAGCTTTACTCATGGCTTCTTTTGTAGCTGCAATGTAGCTCTCTTCGTTCATATCTATAATTCCTTAATATAAGGCTGTGCAGATGCTTTTGGTGGTATCGCTTTTCCAATAAAGCCAGCAAGTAAAATGACAGTCAAAATGTAAGGTGTCGCTTCAATTAATTGTACTGGAATTTCACCAATAACAGGAAGAACTACTCCTTGAAGTCTTACAGCTAAAGCATCTAAAAACCCAAATAAAAAACAGGCAGCTAGGACTTTATAAGGGTGCCATTTACCAAATATAAGTGCTGCCAAAGCTATGAATCCTTGTCCAGCAGTCATTTCTTTAGTGAACTGCGCATTATGAGCAATTGCAATATACGCTCCACCAATACCACACAGAATTCCACCTATAAGTAAAGCCTTATAACGAAGCCCTTCTACTGATAAGCCAGCAGTATCGACAGCCTTAGGGTTTTCTCCAACAGCTCGTAATCGAAGTCCAAATCGAGTTCGATACACAACCCACCAAACAAGTGGAACAGTTGCAAAAGCTAAGTAGACCAAAATATTGTGACCACTAATTAATTCTCTATAAATAACACCTAGGATTGGAATATGATCAATAATATCAACGCCAGGAAGTGTAATAGAAAGAAACCTTTCATCTCCTTTAAGGGTTGGAGTTATTCCGCCACTTTTAAACCAAGCTAAAGTCAGAATCATCGTAAGTCCTGAAGCTAAGATATTAATTGCAACGCCACTAACTATTTGATTTCCTTTGAAAGTTATAGAAGCGAGTCCATGAATCATAGCAAAGATACAGGAGGCAAATATAGCAAATAATAAACCAATCCATGGAGAGCCAAAGACAGAGGCTGCACTAGCGGCAATAAAAGCTGACATTAAAAGTTTACCTTCAAGACCAATATCAACCACTCCAGAGCGCTCAGCAAATAAGCCAGCCATAGAGGCAAAAATAAGTGGCGTACAGACCCTAAATGATGCGTCTAGTGTTAATATAAGGTTTAATAGTAAGTCATTCATTCTGATGCCTCGATAGGGGCTAAAAACCGAATTAGAATTGGTCTATATAAGTACTCTAAACCACCACAAAAAAGAATTACGAGGCCTTGCATAACTACTATGATATGACGTGAAACACTTTGCATTTCAAATGCCAAGTCCATTCCACCTTGATAAAGTATGCCAAACAAAAGTGCTGCAATTATTATTCCTATAGGGTGGTTTCGACCCATTAGAGCTACAGCTATCCCGCCAAATCCATAGCCATAATTAAAATCTAACAACAATCTATGTTGAACACCCATAAGTTCATTAATTCCAACCAAGCCCGCTAACGCGCCCGAGATACACATTGTTACTACGATAATTTTTTTTGGATTTATACCACTATATACAGCAGCATCGTTGCTTTTTCCAGTAGCACGAATAGCAAAACCCCAGCGAGTATGCCAAAGAAAGAACCAAACTAGAGCAGAAAAAAGCAGGGCAATAATGAACGATAAATTTAGTGGTGATTCGGCAATTTTGTAACCCATTCCAGCAAACACATCATGAACAAAAGGTATCCATGCAGAGTCTGGGAAGTCTTTACTTTGAGGGGACATTTGACCAACCTCTCGAAGAACATGAACCAACAAATAAACCATTAAAGCAGACGCTAGGAAATTAAACATAATGGTTGTTATTACAATATGACTACCTCGATAGGCCTGTAAGTATGCTGGAATGATGGCCCACATAGCTCCAAACAGAAGACCACCCGATATACCTAATGGAATAATCAGCCAAGCGCTAAGGGTTGGGTCAATATATAAGGCAACTAGAGCAGTACCAAGACCACCAACATACGCCTGGCCCTCGCCACCAATATTAAATAATCCTGCATGGAATGCAACCGCTACTGCCAAACCAGTAAAAATAAAGTTGGTGGTGTAATATAATGTATATCCAATTCCCTCTTCATAACCAAAAGCTCCATAAATTAGGATTTTAGTTGCCTCAATAGGGTTAACATCAATTAGAATAAATACGACAGCAGTTGCCAAGAAGGCAGTTAAGACATTAAAGAGTGGTAATAACAAGCCATTAATCCATGATAATCTTCTATCACGAGTCATAATTGAGCCTCATTGGATTTTTCTTGAGAAATTAATGCGTTAGCCATCATCATTCCAAGTGTTGCTTCGTCAGCATCTGACGCGTCAACAGTACCAGTTATTTCACCATCACACATAACGATGATTCGGTCACTTAGTGACATGATTTCTTCTAATTCGACAGAAATTAAAATAATGGCTTTTCCAGCATCTCTCATTTCTATAATTCGTTTCCTTATAAACTCAATGGCACCAATATCTACTCCACGAGTTGGTTGACCAATAATCAAGACCTCTGGGTCACGTTCAAACTCTCTTGCTAAAATTAGTTTTTGCTGATTACCACCTGAAAAACTGGAAGACTTTAAATCTGGATTAGTAGGACGAACATCAAACGCCTCCATTATTGATTGACAGTTAGCTTTAACAGATGATCGTTTTAACCAAATACCTTGGTTAATTTCTTTGTCATTGTGATAACCTAAAAGTGCAGTTTCACTAGCACTGAAATCTGCAATCATTCCCATTTTTTGACGATCTTCAGGGACATGTGCTACGCCTAAATTGCGGAGTTGTGCCGGATTAAGTGTAATTTCAGGAGAAATCGTTTCGCCTAAGATTTTAATACTACCTTTTGATAATGGCAAAATTCCTGCTAGTGCTTTCAAAAGAGTGCCCTGACCATTACCAGTGACTCCAGCAATTCCAAGGATTTCACCAGAACGCGCTTCAAAGCTAACTTCTGAAACTCGCTTCATTCCTTGCTCATTATGTATTTCAAGATTTTTTGCTATCAGAAGTGGTTTGCCGCTTTTTGCTTTAGATTTTTTAATATTGAATAAAACTTTTCGACCAATCATTAATTCAGCAAGTTCTTCAGGATTAGTCTCACTTGTTTGCCGATGGGCAACCATTTTTCCTGCCCGCATCACTGATACATAGTCGGTGATATTCATAATTTCACGTAGCTTATGCGTGATTAAAATAATGGTGACACCTTGCTTCTTAAGTGCTTCAAATATTCGAAACAACTCATCAGATTCTTGAGGAGTTAATACACCTGTAGGTTCATCAAGTATTAAGATCTTTGCGCCTTTATAGAGTCCTTTTAATATTTCAACCCTCTGTTGCATACCAACTGAGAGTGATTCAACAGGGACATCTAATTCCACTTCTAAGCCATACTCTTTAGCTAGTCTTGTTAATTCAATTCGAGCCTTGTCTAGGCTTTCAGATATTAAAGCTCCACCTTCGCTACCTAGTATGACATTTTCTAGAACGGTGAAATTATCGACCAACATAAAGTGTTGATGAACCATTCCAATACCAGCCTCAATTGATTGTCGTGAGCTGGTAGCTCGAAATTTTTTATTAAAAACTTTAATTTGTCCAGAGTCTGACTGATAAAAACCATACAAAATACTCATCAAGGTCGACTTACCTGCGCCATTTTCGCCGACAATGCCATGTATTGTGCCTGTTTTAACGCTCAGGTTAACTTTGTCATTTGCATGAACAGCACCGAAATGCTTATCAACATCAGTTAGCTCAATGGCTATGTTAGATTGATCCATAGTGATAATTCTAAACTAAATGAGGTTTAATTTATAGAGTCCTGAAAATAATACATCCGACCAAAAGGTCGGATGTATTAGGGATAAAACAGTAGTACTTAGATTGGACAGCTATTATCAGTAGTATAATCATGAACTACAATGTCACCAGAGATAATTGAAGCTCTAACTTCGTTAACACGAGCTTCCATTTCTGCAGAAATCATGTCACGATTGTACTCATCTAGAGCCCAACCAACACCATTTTCAGCAAGACCCAAAACTCTCATTGCTGGATCCCAAGTGCCATTCATAGCAGCCTCATAACTATCATAAGCTGCATCGCCTACTAACTTGAACATTGAAGTAAGCATTGTTCCTGGTTGCATGTAGTTTTGGTTATCATCTACACCAATTGCTAGTACACCCATATCTGCAGCAGTTTGGTAAACTCCAATTCCTGTTCCACCAGCTGCAGCATATACTACATCTGCGCCAGCTTCAATTTGACTACGTGTGAGCTCGCCACCTTTAGATGGGTTGCCAAAAGCAGCAGGAGTTGAACCAGTCATGTTAGCCAAAACTTTCATAGAACTATCTTGATATGCTACACCTTGCTTATAGCCGCACTCAAAGCGACTAATCAGTGGAATGTCCATGCCACCAACAAAACCTACAGTACCAGTTTTTGAATTCATAGCAGCTAATACACCAACTAGGAAAGAACCTTCGTGTTCTTTATAAAGAACAACTTGTACATTTGGCGCCATAACCCAGCCATCAATTAGAGTAAATTTAGTATCTGGGTATGCCTCAGAGGCAGCAGCAACAGCATTAGACATGCCAAAACCTACAGCAACAATTGGCTCATAGCCACGCTGAGCAAGCTTCTTAAGAGTTTGTTCAACCTGAGCAGCATTAGTTGGCTCAAGTTCAGTAACTGCAATACCAGTATCATTCATAAATCTTGTAGCGCCATTAAAAACTGACTCATTGAAAGATTTATCATTCTTTCCTGCAATATCATAAACAACAGCTGGCTTAAACTCAGCTTGAGCTATTGATGCTGTTAGGACAAAAGCAGTAGCAATTATTGCTAGTCCTGATTTTTTGATCAATCCACTGAAATGTGAATGTTTCGCGTTTTTCATTTTGTACTCTCCATTTTAGTTATTAAATTTCTTTTTATTTACTCTATGTCCGATAATTTTTATCTTTCATAGATTGAGTTCATTCTATTCTTGTTAATGTGTACTGTCAATAATTATTGTAAATTGTTTACAATAATTGTTAATAATATTGACAATTGTGAAATGAGGATATAATCGACTTATATTAGATTATTTGTTTTGCTGTAAGTATGAGTTCAGATAGTGTTAGTTATTCAGATAAAGTGGTTGATGTTATTTTCGAAGCCATTTTGTCCAATAGGTTAAATCCAGGCATTAAATTATCTGAAATAGCATTACAAGAGGAGTTTGACTTAAGTCGTAGCACGATTAGAGAGGGCTTTTCTAAGCTGGTCAATATGGGCGTTCTTGTCCATAAAAAAAATCAAGGCGTGCGTGTTGTATTGCCCAGTGAAGAACAAACAAAGAAAATTTACCAAGCCAGAAAAACCATTGAAAGTGGGATTATCCTTATCCTGGTTGACAAATATATTCAAGGTCAGCTTGATATGGGAGATGTTGACAACTTGATTGCAAACGAAAAGCAACTTCACGCATCAGAGCAATTTGCAAAGTTCACCAGAATGTCTTGTGATTTCCATGTTAGTTTGGCTGAGCTTTGTGGCAACCAATATCTTGTCGAAAGTTTAAAGCCCCTAATACCTTTAAGCGCCCTAGCGGCTTCAATATATGCCGATCAAGATTCAAATTTTTGTTCGTTTGATGAACATAAGGACATGGTTAGTTCAATTAAAAGTAAAGACTCGGATAGAGCGGTTCGTACAATTATTACCCACCTTGATCATTGTGTTCAATCCCTAGATTTTGGTATTGAAACCAAACAAAAGACGAATTTTAGCCATATTTTTAATCAGTCTTCAAATGCCCAACTTAATTGACAATATAAACTTATACCCTAGAGATATGATGGGTTATGGAAGTAATCCAATTCATCCAAAGTGGCCTAATAAAGCACGTATTGCGCTTCAATTTGTTTTAAATTACGAAGAAGGTGGCGAAAACTGTGTTCTTCATGGAGACAAAGCATCGGAGTCTTTCCTTTCAGAAATAGTGGGCGCCAAGGCGTATGATGGTGTTCGCCACATGAGTATGGAATCTTTATACGAGTATGGCTCCAGAGCTGGTGTTTGGCGGATTCTTCGTCTTTTTAAAGAATTTGATATCCCTATCACTGTTTTTACAGTTGCTATGGCAATTGCTCGTAATCCTGAGTTGGCAGATTATTTAGTTGAAGAGGATTATGATATTTGTGCACATGGCTATCGTTGGATTGATTATCAATTTGTTGATGAGAATACAGAGCGTGAGCACCTAATAAATTGTGTAACGATTCTTAAAGAGGTTTTTGGAAAACGGCCTTTGGGCTGGTATACGGGCAGAACGAGTCCAAATACTCGGAAACTTGTCATGGAAGAGGGCGGATTTCTCTATGATAGTGATGCTTATGACGATGACCTTCCATATTGGCTTAAGAATGAGGTGGAGAAAGGAAAGCACCTAGTCATTCCGTACACTCTAGATGTTAATGACATGCGTTTTTCTGCATATCAGGGCTTTAATTCGGGTGATCAATTCTTTAACTATCTCAAAGATAGCTTTGATGCGCTCTACTTAGAGGGTGAAACACAGCCGAAAATGATGTCCATTGGCATGCACGGCAGAATATTGGGTAAGCCTGGACGTATTATGGCGATGCGGCGATTTTTAGAATATGTACAAGGCTTTGATCAAGTGTGGTTTTGCACTCGAGGTCAAATTGCTGAACACTGGCATGAGAATTTTTCTTAGGAGGGATTGAGTATGCAACTACCTTATAACTTAGCTCAACAATCCAAACAAGAGTATATGCAAATCTTTGGCAATCTATACGAGCACTCTCCATGGGTCGCCGAAAGTACTTACGACAGCGTTTTAAATAGTAGCGTTTACAATAACTTAGTGGATTTTCACACCCTTTTAAGTGGCAACATGCTGGCCTCTGATGGTGATTTACAAGAAGATTTGATTAAGTCACACCCTATGTTGGCGGGTAAAAAAGCGCAAAAAAATGAATTGACAGAATTCTCAACTTCGGAGCAGAAGTCTGCAGGTTTGAATGATTGCACCGAAGATGAAGTAACGCTTTTTCAAGAACTCAACCACCAGTATATAGACAAGTTTGGTTTTCCTTTCATTATGGCCATTAAAGAAAAAAATAAATCTGAAATTAAGGCAGGATTTATAGAGCGTCAAAGCAATTCTATGAAACAAGAAAAGCAAAATGCATTAGCAGAAATTAACAAAATTGCCTGGTTGAGAATTAAGGAGATATATGGAATTTGAAGCGCAAATCAATGTTGCAAGTGCTGACTTAGGCAGCAAAGTTATCTTTTGTAGTGATGAGTTTTTTGCTCCAGCAGAACGGATGTTGCAATGCAGCGAGCCTCTTTGGATTGAAGGCAAGTTTGATGACCATGGCAAATGGATGGATGGCTGGGAAACTCGCCGTCGTCGGGACGGAAAAAACGATTATTGTTTTATTAAATTAGGACAAAAGGCAGTCATTAATGGCTTCAATATTAACACTAGTCACTTTACTGGCAATTACACGCCCGGAGTGTCAATTATGGGTGGCTGTTTTGCGAGTGATTTAAGTGAGAGTGATATCGTTAATAATACTGATAATGGCGTATGGTTTGATTTGTTAAAGGTCCAAAAATTGGACGGCGATTCAGATAATATTTTTTCATCTACTGATCAGCAAGAGGTCACACACCTAAAACTTACAATGTACCCTGATGGTGGCATCGCTAGATTTCACGCCTTTGGTAGTATTTGCTTTGATGATAGTCTTTATGACGTACAACAAACAAATGTCGCTGCAGCAAGTGCTGGCGCTAGAGCAATTTATGCAAACGACGAGCATTTTGGAAAATTGCAAAATATTCTAGCTGAACATGCTCCGCTGAATATGGCAGATGGCTGGGAGACGCGCCGAAGGCGTGAACCAGGCAATGATTGGGGCTTGATAGAGCTTCCGCGTCCAGCAATTATTAGCTCGATCATGATTGATACAAAATTCTTTAAAGGCAATTACCCAGACTCATTTTCAATTTGTGCGTCCTGCATTGAGGAGCCAACCGACAACACATTGAAAGTGCAAAGTATGTTTTGGTCCGAACTGATTGGCCGGCAAAAGCTATCAATGGATCAAGAGAATATGTTTACTTTGGATGACATCAAACATCAAGAGCCCATTACCCATATCCGCATAAATATTTTTCCCGACGGTGGCATATCCAGATTGAAATTATTGGGTACTTTTGTTAAGCCATGAAGACCATCGCACTCAAACCTCAAAAACTAACGCCTGAAGGCTTTAGTCAATTTGGTGAGGTGGTTAGTGCGGCAAGTAATGATTTTTTTACGATTAACAACGGCTTTGCTCGCAAATATGCAAATTTAGCAAATGTTGATACTTCTGCGGAAAATGGCAGGACAGCCGTGCATATTTTTGTTGCCAAAAAACGACAATTTCCATTAACAATTAATATGCTGGAGAAGCACCCTTTTTTTTCACAAGCTTTTATTCCAAGAGAAAAACAGCCGTTTATTGTAGTTGTTGCCCCGCCCGGAGATGAGCCAAACATAGAGAAAATAAAAGCGTTTATCACTAATGGCGAACAAGGAATTAATTATGCTCGTGGCGTTTGGCATTTTCCATTGATTAGCCTAGGCAACGACAATCAATTTATTACTATTGATAGAAGACACAATGGCCCCAGTGACACTCTTGAGCAATGTGTTGTTTTCCCTTTTGATGAGGTGGAAATTAATTTGAAGGAAGCCACATGATTAAACTTTACCTTATTGACTGGCTAAGCCTCGCTTTAAAATTTCTACATATAATTGTAGGTATCGCCTGGATTGGCGCCTCTTTTTATTTTAATTGGCTGGAGAACAAACTTCAAAGAATTGGTAATAGAGACGATATTGCTGGGCATTTATGGGCGGTTCATGGTGGTGGGTTTTACTACCTAGAAAAATATAACAAATACCCGGAAACATTGCCAGAACCCCTGCATTGGTTCAAATGGGAAGCTTATCTTACATGGATATCTGGCTTCTTACTGTTGTCGGTTGTTTATTACTTAAACGCCAGCTCTACTCTGTTAATTAACGGCAGCACAATGAGTCCTGTCCATGGTGTGGGTTTGAGTGTTTTCGGTTTAGGGGTCATTTGGCTTATTTATGATTTCTTGTGCAAGTCAGCCATTGTAGATAAAACCGTTATCTTTATCGGCATTATTCTAGCTTGTGTCACTCTCAGTGCTTATCTGTATAGCACTATATTCAATCCAAAGGCAGTATATATGCAAATTGGCGCGATGCTTGGTACGATTATGACAGCCAATGTCTTTTTTGTCATTATTCCAGTGCAAAAGAAACTGGTGGCAGCCTGTATAGAGAGAGCCGAGGTTAGCAGTGAGTTGGGCATTAAAGGCTATATTCGTTCTCGCCACAATAACTATTTTACCTTGCCGGTACTGTTTACGATGATGAGCATCCATTACCCGATGGTTTACAGCAACACATACAGCTGGCTAGTTTTGATTGGTGTTTTTGTTGTTGTCGTACTGATTCGTCATTACTTTAATTTAAAAGGTGTGGGCAAAGCGAAAAACAGTCTTATTGGATTAATTGTATTGGCCTTATTGCTATTGATATTCTCATTGGCTCCGAATTCTACCGATAAAGTGAATATGGCCAAAGTAAGCTTCTCTGAAGTTGAAAAAATTATTGAGCAACGGTGTGCAAGTTGTCATTCTACCAATCCGACTGATGATTTCTTTACAGTCGCACCCAGTGGATTTGTGCTAGATACCGAGGCGCAAATTATTGTCAATAAAGATAGAATTTATCAAAGAGCAGTGGCAACCAATTCAATGCCGTTAAATAATAAAACCAATATGACTGTTGCAGAGAGAGGTGTTTTAGCGGCTTGGTTTAGGGAGGCTGATGATGAGTAGTTACAGCCTATACCGCTCCTCAATTTTTCATTGCATAGAAAATGCCAACACCCTCGAGGCAGATTATTATGCAGATGGTCTGATGGTTGTTCAGCATGGCAAGATTGTTGAGCTTGGTCATTATGCTCAATTGATTGATCAGTTTAGCGTTGACACTCGGGTAACACACTTTAAAGACAGCTTAATTATTCCGGGTTTTGTTGATTCACACTTGCACTACCCACAGTACAGAGTCATTGCTTCTTATGGTGCCACTTTATTGGATTGGCTTAATAAATACACATTTGTTGAAGAACAAAAATTTAATGACAGTGATTATGCAGAAGAAATTGCTGAATTATTTCTCGATGAACTCATTAAAAATGGCACCACAACGGCGATGACTTTTTGCACTTCACATTCACAATCCGTTGAGGCTTTTTTCAGCGCAGCACAGAATCGTAACTTGCGCATGGTTGCGGGCAAAGTGATGATGGATAGAAACGCACCCACTGGACTGTGTGATGATGTCAACAGCAGTTATTTTGACTCTAAGGCGCTTATTGAGAAATGGCATAATAAAAACCGCTTAAGTTATGCAATAACACCACGTTTTGCCCCTACTTCAACTCCAGAACAACTGGCCCAAGCGGGAAAATTGTTAGCAGAGTATCCTAATAGTCAAAACACCAAAGGCGTTCTGCTACAAACTCACATGAATGAAGCTTCAGATGAAATAGCTTGGGTGCAAGAGCTCTATCCACAAAGTAAACATTACTTTGATGTTTATGATTCTTATCGATTGGCAGGCTCCAACTCTGTTTTTGGTCATTGTATTCACAATACACAGGACGAATATCAACGAATGGCAGAGACCGATTCAAAAGTTGCGCTTTGCCCAACATCTAACTTGTTTTTGGGCAGTGGTTTATTCGATTTAGATCAACTTGATTATTATGGAATCACAACTTCTTTAGCGTCAGATATTGGCGGTGGAGACAGTTTTTCGATGTTTTCTGTGATGAATGAGGCTTACAAAATATGCAAACTTAATGGCAGTAATTTGGATCCAGTTCGAGCATTCTATTTAACAACTTTAGCGGGCGCTAAAGTGCTTAATATGGATGATTGTATTGGTAATTTTGAACCAAACAAAGAGGCAGATTTTGTTGTTCTTGATTTAAATGCAAGCGAATTAATCAAACAACGATTAAAGAGCACAACCAATATTGATGATTTGTTATTTTGTTTAATGACGCTCGGTGACGATAGGATTGTCAATCAAGTATATATTTTAGGTCAATGTGTTTATAAAAAAATGGAGATTCACTAATGGCAAAACTCACAACCCACGTTCTTGATACCAGCTCGGGTATGCCAGCCAAAAATGTAGCAATCAAGGTATATCAATGTCAGAATGGCAACCCAATTCTCGTTAAAACCACGCAAACAAATTTGGATGGCCGTTGTGATGAGCCATTATTGTCCGACGCCCACTTAATGACAGGCAGTTATCAGATTGAGTTTGATGTTGAGCAATATTTCAATGAGAAGGGGGTCGACAGTCCTTTTTTAAAAGATGTGGTGGTTCGTTTTTACATCAGTGATGCCAGTGAAAATTATCATGTACCTTTGCTGATTTCTCCATTTAGCTACTCAACCTACCGAGGCAGTTAGTGAAATTTTTACTTAATCAAAATATAGAGGCTGTATCGTTGGGTGGAATAAACCCCAATACAACTGTATTGCAATGGCTAAGAAGCAATGACTTGACTGGCTCCAAAGAAGGTTGCGCTTCAGGTGATTGCGGCGCCTGTACAGCGGTTGTTGGCGAATTGATTGAGGTTGGCGGCAAGCAAACTTTGGAATACAAAAGTATTAATACGTGTATTGCGCTGGCTTGTGGTTTGGTTGGCAAACACTTGGTGACGGTTGAAGGTCTGAGTGAGAATGGCCGATTGCACCCTGTGCAACAGGCCATGGTATCTGAACATGGATCACAATGTGGTTTTTGTACACCTGGTTTTGTGATGTCATTATTTGCTTTATATCACAATGAAACAACCATAGACCTAGCCAAAATCAATAACAATTTGTCGGGTAATTTATGTAGATGTACAGGCTATCAGCCTATTATTAATGCTGCTTTTTTAGCTTTTGCTAGCAAAGATGACAATGAGGGCGACTACTACAGTAGAAATCAAAAACAGATAATTCGAGCATTGGTAGAGTTAAGCCACACTGACACTGTTCGTTGTTCATACCAAGGCACTCATTATGATGCACCAGTGGGCATCGATCAATTGTCGGATATTTTAAATAAGAATCCAGGGGCGAGAATTATTGCAGGTGGCACTGATTTAAGCTTAGACATTACTCAGAAATTACAAGAATTTGAGCACATCGTCAATGTTCAAAGAGTTCGTGAATTGCAGAGTATTGAAGATCGTGAGTTGGAATTAGAAATTGGTGCTGCAGTCAGTTTTCATTCGGCTTGGTCGAATTTAATTAAATATTGGCCCTCATTAGAGCCTTTCTTACACCGTTTTGGTTCAATGCCTATTCGAAACTGGGCAACAATTGGGGGTAATATCGCCAATGCTTCGCCGATTGGTGACATGCCGCCGGTGTTGATTGCACTAAATGCAACCTTAAGACTTAGAAAGGGCTCAAAGACTCGGTTAGTAAAACTGGAGGATTATTTTGTTGATTACAAACAAACCTTACTTGAAGATGGAGAGTTTATTCAAAGTATTATCATCCCCAAACTGTCTAGTGAAGAACAACTCATCCTGCATAAGATATCCAAGCGATTTGAAGACGATATTTCTGCAGTTTGTATGGCTATTAAAGTGCGCATGGATGCAAGGCGCATAATAGACGTTTGTGTTGCCTTTGGCGGCATGGCCGCTACACCAAAGCGCGCCACTCATCTTGAGCAAACACTTCTTCAAAATTGGGATAAGGCCAACCTCAAAGAGTTGGCATATATTGCATTGAAAGATGATTTTTCTCCTCTGAGTGACATTCGAGCCTCCTCTAAGTATCGACTACAGGTTTCAACAAATTTGGTGCAAAAAACCATCCTAAATCTTGCGGGGGAGTTCGTTCCGAACTTAGCTAACGTATACGAATATGAATCGCAAATTGGGGGTGGTTAATGTGGGTGCAGTGAATCAACAATTAACCAACAAGTCGAATAGTGCAATTGGCTTAGCAATTCCCCATGATAGCGCACACATGCATGTGCAAGGCAGTGCGCCATACATTGATGATATGCCAATGCATGGCAACACATTGCACGCAGCCTTTGCACTGAGCAAGATTACACATGGCAAGATTAATACGATTGATATTTCTCTTGCGAAAAATGCAAGAGGCGTGCATAGCATAATGTTGGCAGAAGATATAAACCACTTAAACATTGGCCCAATACGCCACGACGAACCCCTGTTGGCTAAAGATGAGGTTTTATTTTGTGGTCAAGCGTTGGCCGCGGTATTGGCAGACAGCCATGAAAATGCCCGAAAAGCTGCGGCACTCATTAAAGCAGATATTACTCAGCTTGATGCCATTGTCACTGTGGAGCAAGCCATGTCACATAATAGCTTTTTGGATAAGCCGCTTGAAATGCATACGGGTAATGCAGAGAATGCTATCGACTCGGCAACGCACTATTTAACAGGAAACTTGACTATTGGTGGGCAGGAACATTATTATTTGGAATCGCAAGTTGCGTTGGCTATACCAACTGAAAATAAAGAACTTGTTGTGCATTCATCCACTCAAAATCCTACAGAGGTACAGCATCTGGTGGCGCATGTTTTGGATATTCCACAACACTCTGTAGAAGTGATAACCAGACGAATGGGCGGTGGTTTTGGTGGCAAGGAGACTGATTCATCACAGCTGGCGTGCATATGCGCTTTATTTGCGCAGCAAACACAGTGCCCTGTAAAAGCTAGATTATCTCGCGGTGACGATATGTTAATGACAGGTAAACGACATGATTTCAAGGTTGATTACCGAGTGGGTTTTGACGACCAGGGTCGTATTGCGGGTCTTGTTATTGATTTTGCTGCACGTTGCGGCTATTCACTAGATTTATCATCAGCGATTGTAGCACGCACTTTATTTCATGCTGACAACGCTTATTATTTGCCCAATGCGAGTTTTCGTGGGTTTCTTTGCAAAACCAACACCGCTTCAAATACTGCATTTAGGGGGTTTGGCGGCCCGCAGGGCATGCTGGCAATTGAGAACATCATAGAGGAAGTTGCCAATCGCTTGTCAATGGATGCTCTTGACGTAAGAAAAGCCAACTTCTACCAAAAGCAAAAGAATAATGTCACACCCTATGGGCAAATCATTGAAGACAATATCATCAACGAGCTGACTGAGGAATTGGTAATCGATGCGCACTATCAACAACGTCGCCAAGCTATAGAGGTGTTTAATAAAAATAACAAATACATCAAAAAGGGTTTGGCTCTGTCGCCAGTCAAATTTGGAATTTCTTTTACCAAGAAATTTTTAAATCAGGCAGGTGCTTTGGTTCATGTTTATAAAGATGGCAGTATTTATCTGAATCATGGTGGTACGGAGATGGGTCAAGGGTTATTTATCAAAGTAAAGCAAGTTGTTGCCAATGAGTTTGGTGTTGAGTTGGATTGTGTCAAGGTGTCGGCAACCAGTACAGCTAAAATCCCCAATACCTCAGCGACAGCAGCATCCTCTGGTTCAGATTTAAACGGTATGGCGGCCAGAGAGGCTTGCATTCGAATTAAGAAAAACATGCTTGAATTTGCTACCAAGCATTTTGATTTGAGTGAAAGTGAGATCACTTTTGCTAATGCACAAGTTCAGCTTGGCGAGAAAAATATGTCGTTTGATGATTTTGTTGCTTTGGCCTATTTAAATCGAGTGGAGTTGTTTAGCAATGGTTTTTATAAAACACCGAAAATTCATTACGATGAGGCTAAAGCTTGTGGGCGACCTTTTTATTACTACTCATACGGTGCCTGTGTAAGTGAAGTTGTTGTTGATTGTTTAACCGGTGAATACAAGCTAATAGCTGTTGATATTTTGCATGATGTTGGCGCGTCCCTTAACCCAGCCATTGATATGGGTCAGATAGTGGGTGGTTTTATCCAGGGTATGGGCTGGCTTTGCTCAGAGGAGTTAAAGTGGGATGAAAAAGGCGTGCTATTAACTACCGGCGCTTCAACTTACAAAATTCCTGCAATTGGCGACACCCCCAAGCACTTTAAAGTAAAAATTAAGCCCAATATCTCTAATCATGAAAATACAATTCATAAATCAAAAGCAGTGGGTGAGCCCCCCCTTATGTTGGCAATATCAGTGTGGCTGGCCATCAAAAACGCCATATCAAATTCAGGCTCTAGTTGCAAAACACCTTTGAGTGCCCCGGCCAGTTTTGAGCAAGTTTTTTTTCAGTTAAATCAATTCAGTGAGAAAGAATGATGAACTGGATGCAATCACTCAAGGATATACATAATCAGCAAATTGATTATGTCGTCCTCAGCGTCGTTGAGACCAAAGGCTCTACCCCTTGCAGAACTGGGGACAAGGTAATATTTACAGGCCATAGCCCAATGTTTGGTAGTATTGGTGGCGGTAATTTGGAATATCAAGCGCTTAACCATGCAGGTAACTTATTAACCCAGAAGACTAATAATATTACAATCCAAAAATATCCACTTGGCGCAACTTTGGGTCAATGCTGTGGAGGTTATGTTAAGGTGCTGTTTGAAAGCTTTGTTGATCAAAATTCCAAATTGACAACGAAAGGCACCTGGCTTGAAACTGTAACAAGTTTAAATGAAAAACAGGCAGATTTTGTTGTTGCTACGATAATTAACAGTGAAACAGAAAAGTACCCCAGTGGTGAAAAGTCTGTTTATTCGGAAAACCAAAATGGCTTTACCTTTGATGATGCAGAACTCACTAAAAAGTTGTGTGATGGCGCTGATAATTTATTAACTGCAATTGATAACACCTCAATTACTGAATACTTAACGACTGCGGGCGCGTTGGTTGAAGTCTGTTATGAAAAATTTTCTAACAGTCAGTTACAAGTTGTGGCGGTATTTGGCGCAGGACACATTTCACAAGCACTAATGCCTATTTTAATCAAGCTGCCGGTAAGAATATATTGGATTGATGACAGAAAAACTCAGTTTGAGGAATATTTAGGTGATATCGGCGACATCAGCCTTATTTGTGATGACTTCGTTGGCGTAATAGACGATTTGCCTAAAAACATATACTCTTTGGTCATTACTTACAGTCATCGACTTGATTATGATATTTGTGAGAAGATTTTAACTCGCGATAGTTTTAGTTATTTAGGTGTCATTGGCTCAACTATTAAAGGTAATAAATTTAGAGATCGATTGCGCCATAAGGGTTGGCCAGAGAAGAAAGTAAATGAATTAATTTGTCCTATAGGGGCAAAACATAAATTCTTCAAGTCACCAGGTGCGATTGCTGTTTCTCTTGCCATGGATTTATTAAATTTTCTGGAGCAAAAGAAACAGTCGGAAATATTATGAAATATCAATTAGAACTTCAAAACATATGTAAATCTTACGGTAGTTTAAAAGCAAACGAAGACATTACACTTGGTATTAAGCCAGCAAGCATTCATGCGTTACTGGGGGAAAATGGCGCTGGTAAATCTACCTTAGTCAAAATCATATATGGTTCATTGCAATCAAATAGCGGCACAATGAAATGGTGTGATCAAGACTATAAACCAAATAGCCCTTTTGAGGCAAGAGAAAAAGGTCTGGCAATGGTGTTCCAGCATTTCTCTTTGTTTGAGTCACTAACAGTTGCTGAAAACATTATCCTTGGTCTTGATGGTGTTGGACTGGACAGTGACTATATAGAGCAAATTACAAAATATTCAAAACAATATGGCTTAAATGTTAATGCACAACAAGTTGTCGGTGATTTGTCCGTTGGCGCAAGGCAGCGTGTGGAAATAATCCGTTGCTTGATGCAAGAACCGAAGTTATTGATTATGGATGAGCCCACCTCGGTTCTAACACCTCAAGAAGTATCTGATTTGTTTATTACACTGCGCAAACTGGCGGAGAACGGTTGTACCATTTTATATATTTCTCATAAGCTTGAAGAGGTTCGTCAAATTTGCCATCAGGCAACAATTTTGCGGGGCGGAAAGTTAATACAAAATTGCAACCCTCAAGAACACAGTAAACGCGAACTTGCGGAGATGATGATTGGCAAAAAGTTAATCAATTTAGCGCGCAGTAATATAAAAATTGGAGAGGATGTTTTTTCAATAAACAACTTAAGTAAAAAATCTGAAGAAATGTTTGGTGTTGACTTGCATGACATTTGTTTAACCGTAAAAGAGGGCAGTATTGTCGGAATAGCGGGAGTTGCTGGAAATGGCCAGGATGAATTAATGCACCTTCTGATCGGTGAAAAAAAGTCTCCAGAGGGAGTGTTAATTTTTAAAGGTAAGGATATTGGCAAACTAAATTCACATCAAAGAAGACAGCTGTCAATGTTTTTTACTCCTGAAGAGCGTCTCGGCCACGGTGCGGTAGCTGATATGAAGCTGGATGAAAATATGCTACTTAGTAGACCTCAAAAAAGTGAAATGACAAATTATGGTGTGATAAATTGGCAGCAAGTTGAGATGCTTACACAGCGGGTCATCACTGATTTTGATGTCCAAACTCAGTCCAGTAAAATGTTGGCTCAATCATTGTCAGGTGGAAATTTACAAAAATTTATGGTTGGTAGAGAGTTGATACAAAATCCAGATTTGTTAATTGTTGCTCAACCAACCTGGGGGGTCGATGCAGGTTCTGAAAATCACATTCATCAGTCACTTATAACACTGGCTGAACAAGGCTCTGCCATACTAATTATTTCTCAAGACTTGGATGAGGTTCTTACTCTTTGTGAACAAGTGCACGTGATAACAGCTGGAAAACTATCTCCAGCTGTTGACATGCAAGACAATGGCTTGGAGAAATTATCACAACTCATGGTGGGGGGTAAAAGCAATGATTAATATAGAGCAACGCACGGACAGTTCAGCAAAGATGGTTATTCTTGCTCCAATTCTTGCGCTTACGTTAACCGCAATTTCTACAATGATCATTTTTCTTTGGGCAAGTCTAGATGTAATGAACGCCTTTTATGTGTTTTATATTGAGCCTTTAACGGGAAAATACAACCTCTCAGAATTACTGGTGAAAGCCGCCCCCTTAATGATGATCGCATTGGGACTGTCTATCGGTTTTAGAGCGGGTGTGTGGAATATTGGCGCTGAAGGGCAATACATAATTGGCGCAATTTCAGGAGGCGCTGTAGGCCTTTATTATTATAACGTTGAAGCTACTTGGCTAATCCCCCTTATGGCTTTTGCAGCGGTTCTTGGTGGGATGGGCTATGCCGGAATCGCCGCATTCCTGCGAACTAGGTTTCAAGTTAATGAGATATTAGTAACATTGATGCTTACATATGTTGCAATACTGTTTCTCAGTGCAATGGTTTTTGGTCCTTTACGTAACCCTGATGGTTTTAATTTTCCTGAGAGTCGAATCTTTCACGATAGCGCAACTCTACCTATTATTTGGCAGGGCACTCGCGCTCACATCGGTTTTATAATTGCCCTACTTTTCGCTGGTGTCACATGGTTTATTACCAAAAAACATATGTTTGGCATGCAAATAAAGATTAGTGGTAGCGCGCCTCGTGCAGCGAGATTTGCAGGCTTTAATGAAAATAAAACCATTTGGTACACCCTTCTTATTTCTGGAGGTTTGGCCGGCCTCGCCGGGCTATTTGAGGCTGCCGGTCCGGTAGGTCAATTAGTACCACACTTGCCAGTCGGTTACGGTTTTACAGCAATCATTGTTGCTTTTTTAGCGCGCTTACACCCCATTGGTATTGTGTTTACATCTCTATTAATCGCTCTTACCTACATGGGTGGAGAGAATGCGCAAATCACCCTTCAGCTGCCGAGTTCAATTACCAGTGTTTTTCAAGGGATGCTGCTTTTTTATTTCCTAGCCTGCAATGTGCTAATAGAGCACAAAGTTGCCTTCTCATTTAATTGGAGTAAGTAGATTATGGATGAATTAGCAATCCAAATTATTTTAGGTATCAGTGTTGCTTCAGTACCGCTAATTTTCGCTGCCATTGGTGAGTTGGTCGTTGAGCGCTCAGGAGTGCTCAATCTCGGTGTAGAGGGTATGATGATAATGGGTGCAATTATCGGGCTTGTTGTGCAATACCACACGGGCAGTGGTCTACTATCAGTAATAGCAGCAATGGCTGCGGGTATGTTAATGGCTAGTATTTTTGCCTTTCTGACACAGTTATTTCTAACCAATCACGTCGCAACTGGCCTTGCTTTGACGCTTTTCGGCTTGGGAGTTGCTGCATTTATTGGTAAGAACTACAGTGACATAACGGTGACAAGAATTAGTGCGCTTCATATCCCCTGGTTTTCTGATCTACCCGTGATTGGCTCCTTAGTGTTTGGCTATGATCCATTGTTTTACCTTGCAATACTGATGGTATTTTTGGTTTGGTGGTTTCTATTTAAAACCAAACGAGGGTTAATATTAAGAGCTATAGGAGACAACCATGATGCAGCACATGCCATAGGACATCAAGTTATTCGCTACCGCGTATTAGCAATATTGTTTGGTGGTGGTATGGCTGGTATTGGAGGCGCTTATCTGTCACTTGTTCAGGTGCCAATGTGGGTTGAGGGAATGAGTGCTGGCAGGGGGTGGATTGCTATTGCGTTGGTTGTTTTTGCCTCATGGCAGCCATTTAAAGTTATTGTTGGTGCACTTATCTTTGGCGGCATTAGCATATTGCAATTACACGCCCAAGCATTTGGCGTTTATATTCCTGCCCAATATCTATCAATGTTGCCATATTTAATGACCATTATCGTGTTGGTTAGTTTGAGAATCGGCAGTAAATCAAACACAAATCGTACAATGCCCAATTGCTTGGGCAAAGTATTTCACTCAACATCATAGTTATTACTAATAAGGAGGAAAAAATATCTTAAAAAACAAAGTGATAAAATATATACTTAACACAAAGTAAGAAAATATGTTTTAATAAAAGATGGAGTACAAAAAGAGGAAGTTTGTTTAATAAAAAAAAGGAGATATAATATGTTTAGTACAAAATTGATAAATATAATAAAAATATCGTTACTGACCTCAGCATTGGCTATTTCTAGCAGTGTACTTGCTGACGTTACTAAAGTGGCTTTTATCTATGTTGGACCAACTGGAGATCACGGCTGGAATTATCAACATGATGAAGGCAGAAAACAGCTCGAAGCGCATTTTGGTGATGACGTTGAGGCAACTTATATCGAAAGCGTGCCTGAAGGTCCTGATGCAGAGCGTGTTATCACGCAACTTGCCAACAAGGGTAATGACATTATATTCACGACGTCGTTCGGCTATATGAACCCCACCCTGAAAGTAGCAAAACTTTTCCCAGACGTTAAGTTTGAACATGCTACCGGCTACTTGCGCAGTGACAATGTTTCTACCTACTCAGCAAGATTCTACGAAGGTAGACACGTCATTGGTAAGATTGCAGGCAAGATGACCAAGAGCAATGTGATTGGTTATATTGCGTCATTCCCGATTCCAGAAGTTATTCGTGGGATTAACGCCTCTTACTTAGCGGCAAAATCTGTTAACCCAGATATAGAGATGAAAATCATTTGGGTTTACACTTGGTACGATCCAGGTAAAGAGTCTGATGCGGCTAACGCGCTGATTGATCAGGGTGCTGATATCATTATGCAACATACTGATTCGGCAGCAGCAATGGTTGTGGCAGAGGAACAAGGTATTTATGCCTTTGGTCAGGCCTCTGATATGGGTGCGTTTGGTCCAAATGCTCAGCTGACAGCTATTATTGACGACTGGGGTCCATACTATATCCAGAGAGTGCAAGATTTAAGAGATGGCACTTGGGAGTCAATGGATACATTTGATGGTGTTAAAGAAGGCATGGTGGAATTTGCACCGCTTTCAGACAAACTACCAGCTGATGTTAAAGCAATGGCACAACAAGCGATTGATGACTTAAGAGCGGGTACTATACATCCGTTCACTGGTCCAATCAACAAACAAGACGGAAGCCCATGGTTAGCTGATGGTGAAACGCCACCTATGTTCCCTGATGTAATCACTATGGATTTTTATGTAGAAGGAATTGACAGTAAGTATCCTAATTAATAAAAATTCATTTAAGCTTTAATGTCAATCGCGCCCCAAGGCTATTTTGCTTGGGGCGCGATTTCATTTCGGGGGTGAGAATGTTTTATAATATGTTATGTCAAAGCCATCATACGACTGGTTAAACAAACTACCTAAGGTTGAATTGCACCTTCACTTGGAAGGCTCACTCGAGCCTGAACTGATGTTTTTCCTTGCTCAAAGAAATGGAATAGAATTACCATACAAGAGTGTTGAAGAAATAAGGAGTGCTTACCAATTTAACAATTTACAAGATTTTCTAGATATCTATTATCAGGGTGCTGAAGTTTTACAAAAAGAGCAAGATTTTTACGACTTGACCTGGGCCTATTTGCAAAAGTGCCATTCGCAAAACGTTATTCATGTCGAGCCATTTTTTGATCCTCAAACACACACCTGTCGTGGTATTTCATTCGAAACAGTTATCAATGGAATTAGTCACGCTTTAGAGGACGGTGAAAAAAAACTTGGAATTTCATATCAACTAATCATGTGTTTCTTGAGACATCTTAGCGAGTCAGATGCTATTGAAACTTTAAGGTCTGCAGAGAAATTTATTGACAAAATACATGGTGTTGGCCTAGATAGTTCTGAAAAAGGCAATCCACCAGAAAAATTTACGCGCGTCTTTGCAAAAGCAATCGAACTGGGATTTAAGTCAGTAGCACACGCCGGTGAAGAAGGCCCTGCGGAGTATATTTGGGGTGCTATTAAAGAATTAAAAGTTTCTCGCATTGATCATGGTGTTCGCGCTCTTGATGATCCTGAGCTTGTTACTTATCTTATCGATGAAAAAATACCTCTTACAGTCTGCCCCTTATCCAACACCAAGCTCTGTGTTTTTAGAGATATGTCTGAACATACCATTTTACAAATGCTGGACTTAGGGTTAAAAGTTTGTGTCAATTCTGATGATCCAGCCTATTTTGGCGGTTATATGACCGAAAACTTCAACGAGCTGGCTAAACACTTATCTCTATCTAAAGACCAAGCAAAAATGCTTGTTATAAATAGCATTAATGCAAGCTTTACCGATGAAGTTCGTAAAGCTGAACTCTATAATTCGTTAAATTCATTTATTAATTCATAGCTAATGAATAAAGTTTACGATATATTTGTAATTGGAGGAGGTATA
>Ga0209554_1000522_pt1 | contig 32417 bp, 29 predicted proteins | sample MarorgKNORR_S2LV_5_FD_188221 | JGI IMG/M metagenome (GOLD analysis project Ga0209554, IMG submission 188221) | Marine microbial communities from the Southern Atlantic Ocean, analyzing organic carbon cycling - Bottom_A/KNORR_S2/LV (SPAdes) (version 2) | ecosystem: Environmental > Aquatic > Marine... | reverse complement strand
AACTATAATTTCGACAGCCATGGACATATTCTATTAATACTTGAATTGCATTAGATTTTACTCATAAAATGTTCTACGTGTAAACCGAAGCGCCAAAAAGAGAGTAATTTACCAATAGGTTAACCCTTGTAGCTCCAAACATTTTTGCTGCAATATAAAAGCAAAAAGAGGAATGCGACTATGAGAGTTTTTTTAATCGGCATCATCGTCTCCGTAAATATCGCCGTCTGGGGATGGGCGATTTATAGCAATGAAGGCAATGCTACCAAGCAAGCGATTCGAAAAGCAAAAACGCCGGTGGTTGCCGTTGCCACCTACAAAAATGTGAGTGAAATCCTCCTTTCTCCCGTGATAGTCACTGCCACAGACAATAACAAGCGCAATATCCGGCAGGTCGTAAGTGTTTCGCTTTGGTTTAGCGATGATAAAAAAGCTGCCTATGCTTGCCGGTACGGACCGAGACTCCGAGAAGCATTGTTCCGAAAATTAAAAGCCACGCCGATTAAGTCGGATCAGCGCGGTAAATTAAATTTAATAGGCATGGCGGAGCAAATTAAACCAGCAATGGCCAAAGCATTGAACAAAAACACTATTCAGTTGGTTCAGGGTGACCGCAAAATATCTTCCACACAGATTTCCATGCTCAACCGCAATGGATGTGTCCGTATCTTCCAAAAAAACTGATGGATGGTAAATCGATTAAATGCTATTATTGCGATACATTTTGCGCTCCAAATAGTGATATAAAAAAATGGCAAAATCGATATGGTCAGGCGGAAGTTCATGTCATCGCATGTGACAAGGGCATAAGACAGAGTCTAAAAACTGTTCTTTTTTCAAAAGGATTTCGCAACGTTCGGATTTCAGAAGATCTAGATCTGCTTGTGGATGCCATCAATTTAAAAGATCTGCCAAACCTTCTTATCGTTGATGTCGACATACCAGATCAAGATACATGTGAATTAATTTCCGCTATTCGCAACAAACGCATGGGGAACGATCCCTACCTTCCGGTCATGGGAATGGCCTGGAATCCCGAACAGGAATTGATCACAAAAATTATCAATACTGGTTTTGATTTTTTGATCGCTAAGCCATTTTCAGCCAATCAAATCTCTAGTCGTATTGATAAACTCATACATGAGCGCCAGCCCTTTATTGTCACCGGCGACTATTTGGGCCCCGACCGCTACAAAGATCCCAGCCGCGTGAGCAAAATACCCAACTTTCAAGTTCCAAACGCGCTCAAATCCGCTGCTGTCGACGGCTTGCGTAAGGCGGAGCATTGGCGGAAAATTGGTGACATGAACGATGTCATTAATCAACAACGCCTCAACCAATTGGCAACTGAAATAGATCGGATCATCGATCTCGTGACACCCGAACTCGATAGTAAGAATGTCACCGAAAATACCGTGAAGAATCTCGATCAATTGCTCGACCATCTCAAACACACCCGCTTCCACATTATTAAAAAGGAGCATAAAGAAGTGTTTAATTTATGTGTCGAGTTCTACCGCACCGTAAAATCACCGCTATCAGTTGATGGAGATATCAATGCGGGCGACGTTAGGAAACTCAGACCGCTAAGCGATGCCGTGACGACGGGCCTCTGTGGGTCCAAAGAAAACCTAACGAGCGCAAAGCAAAACACGACGCCCCCTGTAGAACAGCAGATTGCTTAAATATAATGCGCTTGCATGCGCCTGTGCAGCCAAACGCTGCCGCTTGTAGAGGCGCATTAGCGAATTGATTGAGCGAGACTTCAACCTGCTCGGTGTAGCCGACCAATCGCTCCTCTATGGTTTTTTTGGGCTGGTCAATCTGGCATTTAGCATGGCAATGTATTGTTATATTCTGATGTGAAACTGGAATTGGCGGTAAGTTATGGCGCAACAGTTAAAGCAACAACGCATAACCGCAACTTTGGCAGATGCAGATGTTGCAGATTTATTGGAAATCGAAGTTGGCATTGCTCTATTAGAAATTCGCCGCATCGTCACCAATAGCGATGGGCGGCTTGTAGAATATATCCGCGGGCTCTATCGCCCTGATCGCTGTCAATACAATATGGTGTTGTCTTGCGTCCAAGGCCAGGGCGAAGATAATAACACATCGTCGTCGTGAGCTAGAAAAATGGGACAAACCATCGCCGAAAAAATTATTGCCAAAGCCGCCGGACGGGAAACCGTTGCGCCAGGCGAGATCGTCACCTGCGCCGTTGATCTGGCGATGATCCACGACAGTGGCGGGCCGCGCCGGGTCAAACCGGCAATGGAAAAACTTGGCGTTGGTGTCTGGGATGCAAGTAAGATTGTCCTGATTTCCGACCATTTTGCGCCCTGCACTGATGCCGAGAGTGCCAGCATTTTAAAACTCACCCGCGAATGGGCGGCCGAGCAAAACATTTTGAACTTCTATGACCAGCAGGGCATCTGCCACGTTGTTACGCCAGAGCGCGGCCATCTCCGCCCTGGCATGTTCGCGGTTGGCGGCGATAGCCATTCGCCAACCGGCGGTGCTTTTGGCAGCTATATGTTCGGCATTGGCGCGACAGATATGTTGGGCGTGCTGGTCACCGGTGAAACCTGGATCAAGGTGCCGCACACCATCCGCATCGATTGGTCGGGAAAATTCGGCGTCGGCGTCGCCGCCAAAGACATGGCTCTTAAAATGTGTGCGACGCTCGGCATGGACGGCGGCGGCTACCAATCGATCCTCTATACAGGTGACACCATCGAAAACTTAGAGATGATGGAGCGCATGACGCTTTGCAATATGGCAGCTGAGCTCGGCGCGCAGGCTGGCCTTATAGAGCCAGATGAGACGACAGCAGCCTATGTTAAAGCCGCAGGCGCTGACCCCGGCGACTGGCAATCATTCCTAAGCGATCCGGATGCAAGCTATCAAACCACGCACAAATTCGATGCCGCCCAATTGGAGCCTCAGGTCGCGGTGCCGCATAGCCCCGCCAATGCGGCAGATATTGGAGATGTTGAGAAAGCTGAGATTGATCAGTTTTATATCGGCGCTTGCACAGGTGCGAAGCTAAACGATCTGAAAATGGCGGCCTCCATTCTCAAGGGAAACAAAGTCGCACCCGGCAAGCGTCTGACAATCGCGCCGGCCTCCTCTCGCATTTTGATCGAAGCCACCAAGCAGGGCGTTATTGAGATTTTACTGGATGCGGGCGCGGGATTGTTACCACCTGGATGCGGTGCCTGCGCAGGGTACGGTGTCGGCGTGTTGGCAGAAGATGAGATATGCCTCGCCTCGACCGCGCGTAATTTTCAAGGCCGCATGGGGGCAAGCTCTTCGAAAGTTTATTTGGCATCGCCCTATACCGTTGCCGCCAGCGCGATAACTGGGCGTATCTCGGATCCACGCGAGGTGCTGGCTAAATGAGGGGTCGCGTATGGAAATTCGGCGATGATATCAACACCGATGTTTTGGCGCCTGGCATTTACATTAAACTTCCTTTGGATGAGCTCGCGTTACATTGCCTGGAATCGGTTGAGCCTAATTTTGCCAAACAAGTCAAAGAGGGTGACATTGTTGTTGGCGGACATAATTTCGGCATGGGCTCCAGCCGCGAGCAAGCCGCGCAGGTATTAATGGAACTTGGCGTGGCAGCGGTAATTGCACATTCATTTGGCGGCATTTTTTACCGCAATGCTTTCAATCTAGGCCTGCCGGCAATTGTCTCTCGGGATGTAGACCAAATAGCCGCGGATCAAATCCTCGAAATTGATTTACGCAGTGGCAGCCTTAAAAACAAAACCAACGGTGATGAGCTTACGAGTGAAGCTGTGCCGGAAAATTTAATGGCCTTAATAGAGGCCGGAGGACTTGTTCCTTTTCTCGAAAATAAACTCACCAAAAAGTCATAAGGGGACGGCAATGTCGCCGCAGAAAGAATTAAGAGAACGCATAAACAAAAATGAGATTTTACTCGCGCCAGGTGTCTTTGATGCTTTTGGCGCGATGATGGGGGAGCGGGCCGGCTTCGAAGCGCTGTATCTCTCCGGTGCTTCAATTTCCTATACCAAATTGGGCAAACCCGATATCGGTCTCGTGACAGCAGATGAGTTGGCGGCGGTTGTTGGCACAATTCGCGAGCGCACGTCTCTCCCTATCATCGTCGATGCAGATACCGGGTTTGGCAATGCATTGAACGTTCAACGGACGGTCAGGTTGCTGGAACGCAACGGCGCGTCGGCAATTCAGATTGAAGACCAATCCTTGCCAAAAAGATGTGGTCATCTGGATGGAAAAACACTTGTTAGCGCCGATGAAATGAACGGTAAAATCAAGGCAGCACTCGATGCTCGAGCGGATGAAAACACAATTATCATCGCACGCACCGATGCTGTTGCTGTTGAAGGATACGATAGCGCTTTAGAACGCGCCGCCGGCTATGTCGAAGCGGGTGCAGATGTTCTTTTCATTGAAGCTTTCCAAGACGAAAGCCAAATCAAAACGGCGATCGATCGTTTTGGCGACACTGTTCCGCAACTCGTCAACATGGTTGAAGGCGGCAAAACACCGCTGAAGCCCGCGATTGAACTAGAAAAACTCGGCTTTTCCATTGTCATATTTCCAGGTGCATTGGTTCGTGTATTGGCGCATGCGGCAGATCAGTATTTTGCCTCGCTTCGCGAACATGGCTCCACCATCCAGTATCTCGATAACATGTTTGATTTTGACGAATTAAACGATCTTCTCGGCACAGAGAAAATGCTTGAGATGGGCGAAAAGTACAAAGACGGTGGTGGTTAAAATGGCCTCTCTTGATCCCGTTACGCTCGCTGTTCTAAAAGGCCGGCTCGAGCAAATTGCCGATGAAATGGATGCGACGCTTTTTAGAAGCGCCTTTAATCCGATCATCGCCGAAGCACATGATGCCAGCCACGGGCTTTATCATAAAGAGTCCGGCGAGACACTGATCCAAGGAAAATCTGGGTTGCCGGTGTTCGTTGGCGCCATGTCCTTTGCTGTAAAAATGGTCATTGATAAAGTAAAGTCTGAGAATATCACGCTGCATCCCGGCGATGTATTCGTATTCAATGACCCCTATGAAGGCGGCACACATTTGTCAGATTTCAAAATGGTCCGGCCCTTCTTTTATGATGATGAGATATTCTGTTATTTGGCATCGGTTGGTCACTGGCATGATGTTGGCGGCAATGTGCCAGGCAATTATAACCCCGTTGCGACCGAGTGTTATCAGGAAGGCATGCTCATCCCGCCGGTTTTCCTATATCGCGAGGGCGTTCTCAACGAAGATATCGTCGCCATCTTGCAGTCAAATTCCAGACTACCCGGCAGCCTTTATGGAGACCTGAACGGACAGGTGAGCGCATTGGATCTCGGCGACCAGCGTTTAACCGGATTACTTTCAGTATATGGCCAAGACATTGTCACCAGCGCTTTGGTCGAGCTCAAACAAAGCGCCGCAAAATTGATGGCAAGTTATATCAGCGACCTTCCAGATGGAACGTTTTCCGCCGAGGACTGGCTCGACAATGATGGCATCATTGATGAGCCGTTGAAGGTTGGTCTCGATCTGATTATCAAAGGCGATCAGATGACCTTGGATTTCTCGCGGACAGCCAGCGCCTGTGCCGGGCCGGTCAACATCTCACGCTCAACCTGTATCGCCTCTTGTTACGTCGCGCTAAAACATATCTTCAGAGACGTACCTGCCAATGCCGGCGTATTGGAGCCTATCGAATTTGTTATCCCGGAGGACAGTCTTTTAAGCGTTAGCCGGCCCAAGCCGGTTGGTGGCTACACCGAAACAATCCTTCGCGTGATCGATGTGATGTTCCAAGCAATTTCCGAGATCGCGCCCGAAATGACGAATGGCTGCGCTTATGGCACGATCAACGCTTTGTCGATGGCAGGTCACCGAAAAAATGGTGCGCGCTGGGTGATGTTCTCGTTCTTTGGCGGCGGTCATGGTGGCCATCCTTTGGGCGATGGCCTCAACCACGGTAATGCGCCGATCTCAACCGCTACCATTCCGCCGTTGGAAATATTGGAAGCGGCTTACCCAATTGCTTTTACCCAATGGTCGCTTCGACCTGATAGCGGCGGTCCCGGCAAAAATCGCGGCGGCTGCGGTGCGATCTATGAAATTGAATTGCTGGAAGAAAAAGCCGACGTTTTTCTTTTTGGTGAGCGCGGCAAATATGCGCCGCCGGGCGTTGTCGGCGGAAAAAGTGGTGCGCTCAATAAGTTTATCTATCCTGATGACAACGGCGAAGATACCTCACCGCCAATGGTATCCAAGATGGTTGGCATTCATCTCGATCAAGGCCAGCGCGTGCGACTGGAAACACCGGGCGGCGGCGGCTACGGTAATCCTCTCGAACGTGATCCCGAAAAAGTCGCTGAAGATGTTCGGCTTGGCTATGTTTCCCCTCAAGCTGCCGCCACACACTATAAATGTTCTGTTTCCGATGACGGTGTTTTAGATGCGCCAGACACCGAACGGATGCGGGGGAACGCCTAAACATGTCGGACAATAAAACAATAGTGGGCGTCGATGTCGGCGGCACTTTTACAGATGTATTTTTCTTAAACGAAGCGGACGGTTCTTGCGATATTGCCAAAGTTCCCTCCACCCGCAGCGATCAATCCGTCGGCATTCGGGAAGGCATTGCAGAGCAGCGAGATGATCTATCCGAAGTTTCCTTGGTCATCCATGGCACAACCGTTGGCACGAATGCGTTATTGGAGCGAAAAGGTGCAAAAACCGGCATTATTACGACGACAGGTTTTCGTGATGTGATTGAAATGCGGCGGCGTGACAGACCGGAGACATGGGGTCTATGGGGAATGTTTGAGCCGGTTGTATCGCGTGACCTGCGCGTTGAGGTGGATGAACGGGTGCTGGCAGACGGGACTTTGCGCACTGAAGTCAATGATGCGGACGTCAAAGCGGCGGCGGCAACTCTGCTGGAACGCGGTGCCGAGTCCGTCTGCATCTTTTTTATGAACAGCTATGCCAATGACGCAAACGAGAAAACGGCGATTGCCGCCGTCAAAGAAGTTTGGCCAAACGACCACATAACCTCTTCATCTGAAATATTACCGGAGATCAGAGAGTTTGAGCGTTGTTCGACAGCGACTTTAAACGCCTATCTACAACCACTTATCGGAGATTATCTCGAACGGCTTGAGGGCGGCTTGAAGGATGGCGGGTTTGGCGGTGAAATTCTCATTGTTCAGTCGAATGGCGGTGTGATGTCTGTCGATACGGCGCGCTCCTTTCCGGTACGAACTGCCTTGTCTGGTCCGGCGGCGGGTGTCATTGCCGGCGCGCATATCGGCACCAGTGCGGGCTTTCCCAATCTCATCACCTGCGATATGGGCGGCACGAGCTTTGACGTCTCATTGGTAGCCGACGGCGAAAGTTCCTTGGCTGCTCAAACTGCCGTCGACTTTGGCATGGTCGTGCGCACGCCGATGATTGAAATCACAACGATTGGAGCCGGCGGTGGCTCTATTGCTTGGGTAGATCGGGGAGGTCTTCTCCAAATCGGTCCCGAAAGTGCGGGCTCTGATCCAGGACCTGTATGTTACGGGCTCGGCAATGAAAGGCCGACCGTTACCGACGCCAATGTTGTGATGGGGCGCATCAACGCTGACAAGCCAATTGGCGGCAAACTCGACCGGTTGGATGTTGAGGCCGCGAAGGCCGCGATCAACAATCATATTGCGGGTGCTTTGTATATCGATGTCATGGAAGCCGCCGAAGCGATCATTCGTGTTGCCAACGCAAAGATGGCAGGTGCGATCCGCTTGGTGTCTGTTGAGCGCGGACACGACCCAGAAAAATTTGTCGCCATGCCATTTGGCGGCGGTGGTGCGCTACATGCAGGTGCCTTGATTAAAGATGTTGGACTTTCCAAGGCCTTGGTGCCGCGCTTCCCTGGTGTGACCAGTGCGCTTGGCTGTGTCATTGCCGATATGCGGTTTGATCGCGTGCACACCTTAAATTCGATGCTGGATGATCTCAATCTGGAAATGCTTGCCCGCGAAATGATCGAAACCGCGGAAGATGGTGAGAAACGATTGGCAGAAGCCAATGTCACTTTCGATGGCGTTGAAAATGTATTTGAGCTCGACATGCTGTATCTCGGCCAAACCCATACCGTGCCGGTGCGTCTGCCGATTGATTTGGCGACCGTCAAAGCTGGCATCGACCGGGGCGTCATTCTCTCAGCCTTTGAAGAAGCGTACCGCAAAGCCTTTGGCCGATTGTTAGAAGGCATCGGCATGCGGGTACTTAATCTCCGTGTAACGGTCATTGGCCGGCGGCCGAAATTTGATCTGTCGATTTTGGGCCCGTCTGGTGACAGTTCTATGGTGGAGGCTAAAACCGATACCCGGCAGGTGTGGATCGAGGGCAAGTGGTGGCAGGCTGATGTCTATAACCGTCTTGATCTGCCAGAGGACTCACTCGTGCAGGGACCGGCGTTGTTAGAGCAACCGGATACGACAATCTTTATCGACCCTGATCTTGAAGGATTGGTCGACCGGTTTGGCAATCTCATCATATCAAGGAAACAAACCTAATGGCCAATGACACCGCTCTCGTTCTTGTTGATATGCAAAATGATTTTTTGCATGCCAAAGGCGCTTATGCCCGGGGCGGCGCATCTTCGGACCACATCGCAGCCCTACCGGCCAAACTAAAGCCGGTGGCGGATGCAATGCGCAAGGCCGGCGGCTGGGTTATCTCAACACATTTCACGCTGGTTCCGGGTAGGGATGGTGAGCCCTTCATTGACCCTCATCTTAAAAATCTCCGCCCATTTTTAGGCAAGGGAGATTTTGCGCCAGGCAGTTTCGGTCAGGCGCTGATAGATGAATTAGCCCCCTCTGACCTCTCGGTCGAGAAAATTGCGTTTTCCGCTTTTCATCAAAGCCGAATGGATTGGATGCTCAGAAAGGCCGGCATCAATCATCTCATCTTTGGCGGTATAGTGACCAATGGCGGCGTTGCCTCAACGCTGCGAGACGCCCATGTCCACGGATATCAGTGCACCGTACTATCCGATGGTTGCGCGGCATTCGACTCTGAAGTGCACAGCGTTTCCATTGAAGCGTTAAAAAGTATTGCGGGCATTACGACCTGTGCTGATTTTATCAGCTATCCATAACGCCTTGAACTTCATCAGCCAATTTGTGATGCCAGTGATGAATTGCTAAGGTTGAGCGAATATGACCGAGAACATGATATTTCCACGGAAATATAGATATGCTTAACATTCAAGATTTGAGCCGCCCCGGTATCGAACCGTTCAGCCTTGATCTCAAAGAAGGTGAATGCACCTCGCTTTCAGGATCTTCCGGGGCAGGCAAGACACTTCTATTACGCGCAATAGCCGATCTTGATCCAAACCAGGGCTCGGTAGTTCTAGATCAGAAAAATAGAGATGATTTCACAGCACCTGAGTGGCGGATATCGGTTGGTTATTTAGCCTCCGATTCCGGTTGGTGGAGAGACGATGTCGGCCTTCATTTTCCGGATCACGAGCAGGCAGCTGCGCTTTTGCCGAGCCTCGGAATTGAACCTGACGCACTCAACTGGCAGGTCGCACGGCTTTCAACCGGCGAACGTCAACGCCTCGCCCTCGCTCGCCTTTTATTGATCTCGCCAAGCGTAATGCTGTTGGATGAGCCGACCTCCGGCCTTGATCCCGATGCAGTAACTTTGGTCGAGGACCTATTGAAGCAGCGTCTGGCAGAAGGAGTTTCGATTTTACTCGTCACGCATACTGCCGAGCAGGCCAAGCGACTGGCAAGCCGGCATTTAAGCATTAAAGCCGGGTTGGTTTCGGAGCAGGCGATATGAGTTTTATTTCGCTGGGCCCGCTCGATATTGGCATTGCCGCCTTATTGCTGGTGATAAATGCGCTTCTTTCGGTCGTTTTGCGCCTCGGCCTTGCCAAACAAATGCTGATTGCTGCATCGCGCATGGTCGTTCAACTGCTTCTCTTAGGCTTGGTTCTCAAAGCCCTCTTCGATCTAGCCTCCCCACTCGTCACCGCGGCAATGGGATTAATCATGATCCTATTTGCCGGTCGCGAAGTGATGGCGCGCCAATCGAGAAAGCTTACCGGCTGGTGGGCCTACGGACTTGGGACGACCTCGATGTTAATAGCTGGAACAGTGGTGACGCTCTTTGCCTTAACCACCCAGGTGCGTCCCGATCCCTGGTATGAAGCCCGGGTGGCGATCCCGCTGCTCGGCATGATCCTCGGCAATACAATGACCGGCATTGCCATTGGACTGGACCGCTTAATGACCGGGACAGCCCGGGAGCGCAGCGCGATTGAGGCACGCCTCGCGCTCGGCCATTCAAGCACACAGGCAATGAGCGGTGTCGTGCGCGAGGCCCTTCGAAGCGGCCTCATCCCGATCATCAATTCGATGTCGGCGGTCGGCCTGGTATCAATCCCCGGCATGATGACCGGTCAAATCCTGGCCGGCGTCGAGCCGATGGAAGCGGTAAAATACCAACTGCTGATCATGTTTTTAATCGCCGGCGGCACGACGCTCGGCGTGTTGGGCGCTGTGCTCGGCGGTGGCCGCCGCCTAACCGATCATCGACACCGCTTACGCCTCGACCGCCTGACGGCAGCGAAAGATTAGGAGGTTTGTTGCATCAAGGAATTGGCGGAAGAGAGTGGGATATTCCAAACTCACTGAAAAGTCCCTGACTTTTGCCATTAATTGGCTGTTGATTTCGAGCCACTGTCCCACCCTGCTGTACCACATTCAACGATGTTGAGAACCACACAGATCAGACACTAAGTAACCAAAGCACCAGCAGTCCCACTTGGGTAAGCTTTAGGTGGATTTTCGGTGACCTGTGCAAAGGCAGAAGCTCTGCTTTACCCCCGAAAGCGGACATCGAAACACCTGTATCAATTTGGATGTTGCAGACGATATATTGAAAATAACTCAGCTAATATGACTGGTAATAAGCCTTATGACTTCCGGAACATTGATCGGCTTGGTGAGATATTCGTGATCATCTGGATGAACCAGTGTCTTCCAGGTATCGATCATAACACCAAGTTCATTCTCGTCGTAACCCAGCAAGCTTTTCCAGCGGGGTGAGTAATAAACTTCATCTGTTTCCAGATTCCAGTCCCACAATCCATCGTTGGCTCCACGCATAGCCAAGGAAAATCGATCTTCACTTTCGTAAAGTTCGTCAACTTTTTTTTGCGCCGTTTTACCACCAAGCATGAGTATCATTTCTTCAACATTAGAGATTGGGGCATTTAGAGTGCTAAAAAAACCATCAAATAAGTCACCGGAGAACCAAAACTCATTGTCTCTATAAAAGATAATAACAATTCAAAAAAACCAAAAAAATCGGTCAATAAATTTTTTCGTAGAGATGGGAGTTTATCCTCTAAAATCCTGTTACAGATGTCCGCTTTTGGCTGATAGCGGACTCTTTGACCTCTAGAATTTAGTGTCCGCTGTTGAGCGCAAAGCAGACACCTTTCCGTGCTCCCTCCCATCAAGGGAGGATGAAAAGAAAATGGCCTCTCGCCCCGCATATCCCACTCTCCCTTGATGGTCGGGAGGAGGAAGATTTCGTTGCGAACTTCACCTAAGCCGCAATATCCGATAACTCTTTCATTAAATATTGAACACCTGTGAGACGGGCTGCTGCATCATCCCAACTTCGCATAAAGACGAGCTTGTGGTCGGGGCGGAGTTTTGAGGTGCCGACTTGTGAGGTAATGAACTCCACCAAACCAGCGAGATTGTTAAACTCGTTATTGCGGAAAGTGATCACCGCGCCTTTCGATCCAGCATCGACTTTCTCAACACCCGCAGCAAGGCAAAGCCGTTTGATGGCGACGGTTTCGAGGAGGTTTTCGACCTCATCTGGAAGCGAGCCAAAACGGTCGATCATCTCAGCAGCAAAAGCATCGATTTCCGCCCGGTCGGTCAAATCCGCAATTCGGCGATAGAGGCTGAGCCTGACACCCAAATCAGGCACATAGTCGTTTGGGATCAGCACCGGAATACCAATGTCAATTTGCGGGCTCCATTTATCAGCGACCTGATCTTCGATATCGCCGGCGGATTTCGCTTCAGCGACAGCTTCTTCGAGCATTTGCTGATAGAGCTCAACTCCGACTTCTTTGATATGACCGGATTGCTCGTCGCCGAGCAAATTGCCGGCACCGCGAATATCCAAATCATGGCTTGCGAGCGTGAAGCCGGCGCCCAATGTGTCGAGAGCCTGCATGACTTCCAGGCGTTTTTGCGCCGGCGCCGATAATTTGCGCTTTGTCGGCAGCGTCAGATAAGCATAGCCGCGAATTTTCGAGCGCCCTATCCTACCGCGCAATTGATAGAGCTGTGCCAAGCCAAACATATCCGAGCGGTGCAGGATGATGGTATTCACTGACGGCAGATCGAGCCCCGACTCAACAATATTGGTCGTCAACAGCAATTCATATTTGCCGTCATAAAAGGCGCTCATGACATCTTCGAGTTTACGCGGCGACATTTGACCATGCGCCATCGCAATCCGAAGGTCCGGCACCAGCTCGAGCAATTCCTCTTCGATACGGCCAAGATCAGCGACCCGTGGGCAGACATAGAATATCTGGCCGCCGCGATAGCGTTCGCGCTGAATGGCCTCGCGCACAACAACAGGATCATAAGGCAGAACGAATGTCCGAACCGCCAAACGATCCACCGGCGGCGTGGTGATCAGGCTCAATTCCCGCACCCCGGTTAGAGCCATTTGCAGAGTTCGGGGGATCGGCGTTGCTGTCAGCGTCAAAACGTGGACATTGTGCTTCATCGATTTCAATTGTTCTTTGTGGGCAACACCAAAATGCTGCTCTTCGTCGATGATCAACAGACCAAGACGATCAAACTTAATACTTTTGGCAAGCAGCGCGTGGGTGCCGATGACAATATCAACTTGGCCGCTCTCAAGCCCTTCTTTGGTTGCGTCTGCGTCTTTTTTGGCAACCAAACGCGACAATTGGCGAACCTGCACCGGGAAATCCGCAAAACGTTCTTCAAAGATACGAAAATGCTGGCGCGCCAATAATGTGGTCGGGACGACGATGGCAACTTGTTTGCCTTCCAACGCCGCAACAAAAGTTGCCCGCAAGGCAACTTCGGTTTTACCGAACCCGACATCACCGCAAATCAAGCGGTCCATGGGGCGGCCGCTGCTCAGATCTTTGATGACGTCCTCAATGGCGCGGGCTTGGTCATCCGTTTCGGTATAAGCAAAGCCCGAGCAAAACTCATCGTAAATGCCGGATTGCGGCTCCAGCGTTTCGCCTTTTTTAAGCTCGCGGGCAGCGGCGACAGCGATCAATTGGTCCGCCATATCGCGGATGCGTTGTTTGAGCTGAGATTTCCGCGCCTGCCAGGCAACACCGCCCAATTTATCGAGGCGGATCGTATCGCTGCCCTCGCCATAGCGTGAAATAACTTCGATGTTCTCGACCGGCAGGAATAACTTATCACCGCCGCCATAGATCAGCAGTAGGCAGTCATGCGGTGCACTGGCGTCGGTGACTTTCAGCGTCACAAGTTCTTCATAGCGGCCAATACCGTGATCTGCATGAACAACTAAATCACCGGCGTTTAAAACCGAAGTTTCAGCGATAAAGTTTTCCGGGCGAATTCTGCGGCGCGGCGGCGAGCTTAGACGATCACCGAGAATATCCTGCTCGGTGATGAGAGAAAGGCCGGGTGCCGTGAAGCCATGTTCCAATTCGAGAACAGCAAGTCGAATTTGCGCACTCGAATCCATCGAAGCGGAAATATCATGCTCTTTTAAAATACCGAGAAGCCGTTCAGCCGAGCCTTCCGAGAATGCACCGATGATCACCGAGCGTCCGTCTTTGATCTCCGTCTGAATGTGGTCTCGAAGCGCGTCATAGACATTTACATCCGGTAAGGCCCGCGCATCGGCAAAATCACGCCCCGGCTTGCCGCCGGCATCAGCGCTGTTTGCTTGGCTATCTGGTGTCGAGAACGGCTGAAAAGTAAGCAGTTTGCGCCCTTTGAGCGCAGCGTCTAACTCTTTGCTCGTTAAATACAGGCGATCCACCGGCAGCGGGTTGTAGGTTGTTTCAGAGACCGCCAATCCGCGCGCTTTCATATCGGAGCGGGCATCATAACATTCGCCGATTAATTCCCAGCGCGACTCGGCCGCCTCACTTGCCTGATGATCAAAGACGATTAGGGCCTCTGGCAGGTAATCCAGCAATGTTTCCAGCTCTTCATGGAAAAGCGGCAGCCAATGCTCCATCCCTGCTTGGCTATGGCCTTCAGATATCGCCTCATAAAGTGGGTCTTCGCTGGAAACCGCGCCAAAAAGTGCTCGATAGGACATGCGAAACCGACTTATAGAGTCTTCATCGATCGATATTTCATTGACCGGCTTTAAGGTAAAGCTGCCCCGCTCTCCGGTTGTCCGTTGGCTAAATGGCTCAAACGTCCGAATACCATCCAAATCATCGCCAAAAAAGTCGAGGCGTAGCGGTTCTTCAAAGCCAGGCGGAAATAGATCGATGATACCGCCGCGAATGGCGTATTCGCCCGGCTCCATGACGGTTTCGCTTCGACCGTAGCCATTTTGCTCTAAATAGCCGAGCAATCGATCGCGCAAAGTTTCGCCGCCCTTGCCAAACTTTAAACTCGACCCTTCAAAGGATTTACGAGTCGGCACCCGTTGCAGCAATGCCGACACGGTTGTCAGAATGATTCGCGGTTTGGCGCTGTTTAAATCGGCAAGTTCGGTGAGTGTATCTATCCGCGCCGCAACGATATCGCTTTTGGGTGAAACACGGTCATAAGGCAAGCAATCCCAGGCCGGAAATTCGAGGACCTCCACGTCACCGGCAAAAAACGCCAAGCTTGCTTTGATCGCTGCCAACCGGCGGTCCTCGCGGGCAACAAATAGCACAGTTTTGCCGGCCTCAACCAATTGACCAAGGGCAACCCCATCATAGCCTTCCGGCACGCCGCCAATCAGCATTTCCGATGAGTTATATATTATTTTATCTATATTTAACAATTAATTACAGGCTTTCTTTAAATTTAACTATCAGCCCCATAATTTCGGTGTCATAGGCCGCAGGCGTGGCTTCACGAGCTAAAATCCAGTTCAGAAGATCAACGTCCGGCACATCCAATAGACGATCAAAATCGTCGAGCAAATCGGCGCTTAGATTGGCCAATTCCTGCTCGGCAAATCCGCCGATAATTTTGTCGGTCTCCTGCATGCCGCGATGGGTCGCTTTATACAAAAGTCGCTTACGGAGAGTTTCCATCCTGCCGTCCTATGAACTATCTTTAGGTGACTTATTGAGAGGCTAGGGTGTAAACCTTTGTGAGCGATCTGTCAGCCATGATTTCAGGATAATATTTAAAATATGCGGCCAGAAATTCTATTTCCGATATTTGCAAACGTCCTAAAATTGACGGGCGTTGGGCCGCGTATTGCCAAACTGATTGAAAAGCTCGCCGGCGAGCATGTCAGCGACCTTCTGTGGCATTTGCCAAGCGGCGTTATAGATCGACGCTATGCACCAAAGATCGCTGAAGCGCGAATTGGCTCGATTGCCACGATAACAGTAACGGTGGATCAACATTTCCCGCCCAAAACCCGCCGCCTGCCTTATAAAATCTTATGCTCCGATGATTCTGGAAGCCTGACGATGGTGTTTTTCCATGGCCGGCCGGATTATTTGCTGAAAATCCTGCCCGAAGGCGAACAGCGCGTGATTAGTGGCACCATTGAAAGCTATGGCGACGGCATTCAAATGCCGCATCCCGATCACGTCGTTGAATTGAAAGACCGAAAGACCATAGAAGCGGTGGAACCGGTCTATCCATTGACCCAAGGGCTTTCTCTCAAAGTCATTTCGAAAGCAATTAAAGGCGCGCTTGAATTGGTACCGGAATTAACCGAATGGTTGGATGGTCCGTATTTGGCGAAGCAAAAATGGCCGAGTTGGAATGAGGCGCTTGTTACCGCTCACGCACCGACGGACGAAACGGACTTAGAGCCTGAAACGCTTGCCCGTCAAAGGCTGGCTTATGATGAGCTGCTCGCCAATCAGTTGGCCTTGGCCTTGGTCCGCAAGCATATGCGAAAACAGGCAGGGCGGACAATTAAAGGCACCGGCGAGCTAAAGCAAAAAGTCATTTCCGCGCTGCCCTTTGAACTCACAATTTCCCAAAACGAAGCGGTTCGCGACATCACCGAAGATATGGGCTCCGAGGGACGCATGCACCGTCTCTTGCAAGGCGATGTCGGCAGCGGCAAAACCGTTGTTGCGCTTTTGAGTATGCTCCACGCCGTGGAAAGTGGCGCGCAAGCCGCCATCCTCGCCCCAACAGAAATTCTCGCCCGCCAGCATTTGGCAACCATTGAGCCTTTGGCCGAGGCCGCCGGCGTAAAAGTGGCGCTCCTGACCGGTCGCGAGAAGGGCAAAACCCGTGCGCCCATCCTCGAAGGATTTGCCAACGGCGAAATTAGCCTCGCCATTGGCACGCATGCAATTTTCCAGGAAGGCGTTGAATTTAACGATCTCGCTTTGGCGGTTATTGACGAGCAACACAGATTTGGTGTCCATCAACGCTTGGCGCTGACATCCAAAGGCCGGGCTGTCGACGTATTGGTGATGACTGCGACGCCGATCCCGCGCACGCTCACGCTCACGGCTTACGGCGATATGGAAGTCTCCCGTCTCACCGAAAAGCCGGCGGGACGCCTGCCCATCGATACCCGAACGGTCGCGATTGATCGTTTGGACGAGGTCGTTCAAGGCGTCACTCGCGCGCTCAAGGAAGGCGCTAAGATTTACTGGGTATGTCCCTTAGTCGAGGAATCCGAGAAAATCGACCTCGCCGCCGCCGAAGATCGCCACGCCCATCTCCAAGCCGTGTTTGGTGAACGCGCTGGTTTGGTCCACGGCAAAATGAAGGGCAAAGAGAAAGACGCGGTGATGGAGGCCTTTTCAAATGGCAATGTCGATATTTTGGTCGCTACCACGGTGATTGAAGTCGGTGTCGATGTGCCGGCGGCAACAATCATGGTCATCGAGCACGCTGAACGTTTTGGCCTCGCGCAACTTCACCAATTACGAGGCCGGATTGGGCGCGGCAGCGAAAAATCGACCTGCATAATGATGTTCCCCGAACGCCTCACTGAAACGGCGCGGAAACGTCTCGAACTAATGCGCGAAACCGAAGACGGATTTGTCATCGCAGAAGAAGACCTCCGCCTGCGCGGAGCCGGTGAATTACTCGGCACTCGGCAGAGCGGTTTACCTGAATTTAGGCTCGCTGATCTTGCGGTCCATGCTGAGCTGATCGCGACTGCCCGTGACGACGCCAAATTGATTTTGGAAATGGACCCCGAACTTGAGAGCGAGCGTGGCCAAAACCTCCGCGTACTGCTCTATCTGTTTGAACGGGACGCGGCGGTTAAGTTTCTACGGTCGGGGTAGCTTATAAGTAATTTTTTAAAAGTTAACCCGGGACACATTAATTTGAAACCATTCTAAAAAAGTAAACTGGCACCAAAATTCTCTACACCGAGCCAAAGAATTTCATAGTGTACTAAAAACTGGTGTTACCGGTATCCCAAATAGAGTCCGCTTATAGTAATTGCAGACATCAAACCTTATCCGGCTACGTCAGCAGCAAGTATTGCAGCAAGCCTGCGTTGAATCTCTAGATCCGCCATAAATCTCCCCAAGGCGATATTCTTTGTAGCCATTCTAGGGAAAGTTGGTCTGGTGGCAATAGGATAGGCTGTATTTCACCAATGTCCGCCTTCGGTCATAAGCCGACGAAATAGACACCGACCATTTTCGACCGATTCGCCGACAAGAGCGGACATTCTTGCAAGCACCTAAAAAAATCTAAAGACTAGTTTTTCTTCGGCACCAATATCGGAATTTTTTCGCGCTCGCGGAGAATGTCCAAATCCTGATAGGTTCTAGCTGACACTTGCGGCTTTTGCTTTTCTTCGAGAGGGCGGCGGTCAGGCGGCGTCACGATACCGCCGGAAATCACCATTTTGATCGCTTCTTCGACGCTCATACTCAACGGAACAACATCTTCTTTTGGCACAAACAGCAAAAATCCAGAGGTTGGATTGGGAGTTGTTGGCAGGAATATATTGACGGTTTCCTGTTCGGTCAGACTCTGCACCTCACCTTCCGTTTTGCCGGTGATGAAGGCTATCGCCCACATGCCGCGGCGCGGATATTCAACCAATACAGCTTCTCTAAAAGCAGTTGATTGCTGGGTCATCACGGTTTCAAAAATTTGCTTAACCGCGGAGTAGATCCCGCGAACAACCGGCATGCGGTTGAGAATGCGCTCACCGGTATGGAGAACCCAGCGACCTAACAGTCCGGCTGTCAACGCGCCGATCACGGTCAGAATAATAATCAAAATAAGGACGCCAAGTCCTGGAAGACTAAACGGCAGATAAGTCTCTGGATTATATTTCGCCGGAAGCAGCGGGGTCACCGAATGATCAATGAAGCCAATAATAACCCAAGCGAGATAGCCGGTAATACCAAGCGGTGCCGACACCAATACACCGGCTAGGAAATAGCCGCGAATACGACCCCAGAAACCACGGCTTTTCCCGCCGCTCACCCGATGATGGGCAGAAGGCGGCAGCGGTTTGCCATTGCCGTTAGTTTGAGGTGCTGAGGAGTCTTCGTTCTTTTCCGTCATAATTTAAGTATTTAGCCTTAAACTTTTGAAATGTCTTTGTATTGATATAACTCGATTAGCCCAAACCACCAGTGCAGCACACCGGGGCAACTCAAATGTACTAATTGCGAAAAAATCATTTTGCTGTCAGCGCTAATTAACTCGCTCTTCAACCATCGACCGAATATTCTTTACGAATATTCCGAGCAAACCACGCACAAAAGGATCACACTTTTGAAGTTTGCGTTGAAATACATCGCGGCTGTTGACGATAACGGTCGACGTGTCCGCGGCAATAGCGGACGCCATACGTGGTTGGTCATCAATAAGAGCCATCTCGCCGAAAATTCCACCCTTCTCTACGGTGCCCAAGATAACTTCGCCATCAACACCGTTTTTCACTATATCAACATTGCCTTCCTGCACGACGTAAGCGCGGTCACCTTGGTCACCTTCTTGAAAAAGCGCTTCACCTGCCTGCAATACAATCTAAAACTTGTGACATTTCTATCTACATCATTTCCGATTTTGCGATACGGTCCTTGTTACGAGCTAATATCATGCTCAGCTTGGCAAAAGTAAAGACCTACTCTTTACAGCCATAAAAACTAATATTAGGAGTACCACTTGTCCGAAGAACAACCTGGAGACCTCGATCAGCGCTCATATCCGGATTTTCCATTTGTGGGCGTCGGCGTCGTTGTCTGGAAAGACGATAAATTTCTATTAATTCAACGCGGTAAGCAACCTCGCCAGGGGCAATGGAGCATCCCGGGTGGGCGCCAGGAATTGGGCGAAACAGTGAGAGAAACAGCGGCGCGCGAAGTTCTCGAGGAAACCGGGCTTTCAATCGAAGTTACCGATTTCCTGGATGTCGTCGACTCGATCCAAAAAGATGAAAAAGGCGAGATCGTCTTTCACGCAACTCTAATCGACTATTCCGGCGAATGGCTTAGTGGGGACGCCCAAGCGAGCTCTGACGCCCAGGATATCGCCTGGCATGGTTTGGATGATTTGAAAGATTTGGGTCTTTGGCGCGAAACCGAACGCATTATTCGGGAATCTGCTGAATTAAGGAAGCTCAAACACCGCGCGAAATGAGCTGGAAGCTATGCCTATCTTCCTATTCGAATGCGCTTTTTTGCCTGTTAAGCGTATGCTACCGTCACCCTATACAAACCACTAATACAACGGAAAACACTCCATGTCTCACATTGCTCTCGTTTCGGTTTTTTGTCCTGATCGCACAGGCCTGATTGCCGCCATTGCCGGCAGAATGTTTGATCTTGGTGCCAATTTAGGCGACACCACATTTGCCGTTCTTGGCAGTGGCGCAGAATTTACATCGATCACTGAGCTGCCCGATGCCATCGAAAATGAGACACTCGCAGCAGAACTTGCCAGCGTTCCCGAACTTGCAGAGGCCAAAATCACAGTCACGGATTTCGAGCTTGATCCGATCCAAGATCAAGCTGGGAAAATCACCCACCGCATCACCGTTAGAGGGGGCGATCAACCGGGACTGATCGCCAGACTTTCTGAACTATTCATTGAATATAAAGCCAATATTGTCCGGCTTTCCTCAGAGAAAACACCGGATGGCAACTACATTTTGAGAATATCGGTTTCCATTCCCGAGGGTAGTGCAGAATCCTGTCTCGCCACTGTCGCCAATACGGCCGAGGGACTTCAGCTCTCTTGCGACGTCGAGACGCCTTAGTCGCCACGCAAAAAATCGTTTCTTTCTCAATCAAATTCAATGGCTTCAAATCTCGATCTTACGAATCACAAATTAGATTAAAATTAAGGGCAAACTAAGGCAGTCTTCAACGGTTGATAATGACTGATTTTTTCGAATGTTCCATAACCTTGAACGCGACACTGCCCATAAAAAAGCGCTTTAGCCCCGTTCTGCCGTCACTTCCGACCACAATAAATGAATAATCTTCGCCTGCACTGATGATCTCTTCAAAAGGACTGCCGACACGTGTAAACGCGTTTACTGGTTCGACACCCATAGCTTTAAGCTCGGTAACTGCCGCATCGACATTTTTCTGCGCATCTGGTTCGCTTTCCACATCCAACGCGACCGACATCACAGATAAATGCGAATTGATTTTACCAGCAACCACACCGGAGCGCTTTACCATTCTCATTGCGTGGTCCGAGCCATCTGTGCACAAAAGATGCCCTTTGCCACGGGCAAGTTCCCGTGCGACAAGCACCGAGCACGGCGCATGCATCGCCACTTTTTCCGCGACCGCGGGATCCCACAAGGATTTTGCCCAACCGCCCCACGACCCGGAATCACCGAGAATAATCAAATCATAGGGACCAAGTTCATATTGGTCGAGAATACCGGCAGCGATCGTTGATGCCGTTTTCAATTTGAGTACGATAGACCGGCCACCTTCGTTGGTATATTCAATTTTATTATCGCCAAGAGGATCACCTTCAATATCTGTATGGGTGATTTTTTCGCCCCAATCAGAGGCCATGCCTTCTCCGGTCATCAATTGTTCGAGACCCTTTTTCAGGTATTTAATACCGGGAAGTTCCAACCCCCAACTCAACATATTTTCGCGCGCAACACGCACTTGCAGACCGCCAGAGCGTAAGCCCTGATCTATCGGGCGAACATAAAGCAGAATGATATCTGAATTGGGATTATTCGCTAGCTGCGAGGCATATTCTAAACCGCGGTAAGATTCGTCACTTCCATCGACGCACACCAGGACACGATAGCGTGCTCTACGCTCTTCATATAGCCGCTCTAGGTCAATGTCGGTTTCAGCCATCCAGTGCTCCTCCTGCCCTCGCCCCTTTAAGAACTTTATTTTAGAACTTTAAATTATCGGACAATTCTGTCTAGACGATTCTTTTGATATCGCCAAGCTTATATACCGAGGAAAGGCCAATACACGAATGCCGCCAGCAGCATAATAATCGTCGATACCACCACCATCTTCCATCCAACAGCCAGAAAATCCGTCGTTTTTAAATAACCTGACGCATAAACAATTGTACAGGCTGGCGTGCCAACGACCGTTAAATAAGCGAACCCAGAAGAAATTGCGGTGATGAACCCAATAACGATGGGACTCTCTTGAGCGACGACAGCCACTTTGAGAACCACGGGTCCCAACACCGCCACAGCCGCGCCATTAGACATCATATTGGTAGCGGCAGTGGTTAGCACAGAAACCGCAGCCCACAAACCAAAGCCTTCATTGGCACCAATGGGAGCTAGCATGGCCAGGAAGTTCTCTGCCACCCATTGTGCGGCACCGGTCTCTTTCATTTCAATACCGAGCGAAATCGCCGCGCCATAGAGAAACACAACACCCCAGTTGACGCCTGAGTTGATATCTTCCCAACGCACCAATCCTGCCACCAAAAAGGCTGTCGCCCCTAAGATAGCAATTGTTCCCATCCCGACTTCGTCTGAAACAAAAATCCAACCAATAAGAACCAACAAGAACAATATGATCGAAACCCAATCGGCTGCTTTCATCGGACCTTCACTCTCAACCTGGGCACGAAGCTTAACGACAGCTCGGGATAGATCGCGATATTCGGGCTTGAAAGTTAAGAACAGAATAAGCGTCACAAACGGCAGTTGGATCAGGAACATCGGATAGGCGAACATCATCCAGGTTACGTAATCAATAATAAATCGCTGGGTTTCCGGATTGCTTGGATCATAGAAGAACTCGCGCCAATAGCCGATCATAATGGCATTCCGCGCACCGCCCGAAGGAGTTCCTATACCGGCAACCGAACAGCCATACGCGATCGAAAACAAAAGTACGGCGGCTAGATTTCGAACTTTTTTCGGATCATCCGAAGTCAATGTAACCAGCGTTATGCCCACTGGCAGCATCATCGCTGCGACCGTATGTTCACCGATAAAGGAAGCCAGTAATCCTGACACAACGGAAATGCCGAAACAAATCCTGGTGGTTTTGGTTCCGGTAATACGGACGATGATCCACGCGATCCGTTTATCAAGCTTCTGCTTCACGACGGCGACCGCCAGCATAAGCGAGCCCATAATAAATAGAACTGAATCGTTCCACAGCGATTTGGCGACGTCCGAGGAAGCACTGCCGAGCAATAACACCTGCCCCAATATGATCAGCAGGGCCACGGCTGGAAGTGGAATGGGCTCCGTCACAAAAAGGATCGTCGCTACCAAGGACATGGTCAGCACGATCCACGCCTCTCTACTTAGGCCATCCGGAACAGGCAAACTCAGCATAATTGCGCCAACGATCATGGCGATAAAGAACCATTTTTTCTCCCACATATAGTGAACAGAAAAATCGGATAAGAGCTTTGCTAGTTTCGCACCGAAACTATCTTTCTTTTGCTCGTCACGAACACTCGCTGCTGGTTGGTTCATACTGTTATACCCGCCCATTTTGTCAGGGCATATTCCCAGTTTAAATTACTATTTCGCGCCAAATGCCGGCGTTAATTTCTACTATGCGGCCTCTTTCACGGCATTCCGAAGAGCGCCAATCGTTGCATGATAATCATTGCCGCTAAATACTGCGCTACCAGCAACAAACGCGTCCGCGCCTGCTTTGACAGCGGCAGCTATATTGCTCGGCTTTATGCCACCATCCACCTCGAGCTCAATCGGACGGTCGCCGATCATGTCACGAATGCGTCTGATTTTGCCAAGCTGAGACTCGATAAAGGACTGTCCGCCAAATCCTGGATTAACAGACATAACCAAAATCAAATCAACATCGTCCAACACGTTCTCAAGCACAGCTTCGTCGGTCGATGGATTAAGTGAGACGCCGGCCTTTTTTCCAAGATCATGAATGACTTGAAGATTTCTGTGCAAATGGATATCGGCTTCAACGTGAACAGTGATTATATCCGCGCCAGCCTCGGCATAGTCCGCCAAATAGGGTGCCGCTGGATTGATCATCAAGTGAACGTCGAAAGGTTTGTCGGTGTAAGAACGGATCGATTGAATAATCGGCGGGCCGAATGTCAGATTGGGGACAAAATGACCGTCCATAACATCAATGTGGATGTAATCGGCTCCAGCCTCATCGATCGCCTTAACCTCTTCACCCAGACGCGCAAAGTCAGCAGATAGTATGGAAGGTGCTATTTTAATGTCTGCCATTCTATTTGGTCCGTAAACTTATGCAGCTTCGCCGGTATAGGTAGAGGCGCAGGCTGCACTGTTAAGATTTGCTCGAGTTAGCAGCGCCTGTTGTGCTGCAGAAACATTTTCAGATTTGCCAACCCAGGCCTGAAGAGCACTGGCTTGCAGGGCGCGACCATAGGAATAGCTCAACGTCCAAGGCAAATTGTCATAGTCGGCGTTCATTGCTTGCAAATGGGCGGTTGCTTCCACTTCGGTCTGCCCACCAGACAAAAACATAATGCCGGGGACTGCTGCTGGAACACAGCGGAGCATAGTTGCGACAGTTCGGCCAGCAACTTCGTCAATATCCGCGCGACCCGAAGCATCCGTTCCGGAGATCACCATATTCGGTTTTAAGATCATGCCTTCGAGGGCAACCTCTTGAGCGTAAAGCTCACCAAATACGGAATTCAAAGTTTCTTCGGTGACTTGCTGACAGGTATCAATGTCATGATCGCCATCCATAAGCACTTCCGGCTCAACGATTGGCACCAACCCGCCTTCCTGGCAGATTTTCGCATAGCGTGCCAAGGCATGAGCGTTTACATGGATCGCATAGCCCGACGGCATATTGTCACCAATATTGATAACCGCACGCCACTTGGCAAACATGGCACCGAGTTTCACATATTCTTCAACCCGACCAGCAAGTCCATCAAGTCCCTCGGTGATCGTCTCGCCATCGGAACCGGCCAGAGGCTTAGCGCCTGCATCTACTTTAATGCCAGGAATAACGCCTTGGCTTTCCATAACGTCAACGAGACGCGATCCATCTGCGGCAGACTGCCGGATAGTTTCATCATAAAGAATAGCGCCACTGATAAATTTGCCGATCCCCTCAGCGCGGAATAAAAGTTCGCGGTAATCTCTGCGGTTATCTTCGGTTGATTCCACATTGATCGTATCAAAGCGCTTTGTGATCGTGCCGGTACTTTCATCTGCCGCCAACAGCCCTTTATTGTCTGCCACCATCGCTTGAGCTACGGATGCCAATTGGTCTAAATTCATTGTCTTCTCTCCACTAACAATTATCTGAGCGCGCAGTTATTTGGCGCTAAAGTCTATCTTTTACCGCCGCAACAACCGCGTCAGCTGTTATCCCAAAATGCTTGTAAAGATCACCCGCCGGGGCAGAGGCACCAAAGCTCGACATGCCGACAAAACCTCCATCGGGGCCGATATATTTTTCCCAACCCATGGATACAGCCGCTTCAATCGCAACCCGGACGCCGGTGCCAAGCACGCCGTCGCGATAGGATTTTTCCTGCGCATCAAAGAGGTTCCAAGCGGGAAGCGAAACGACCGCAGTTGGCACGCCGTCAGCCTGAAGAGCGTCACGCGCTGTCATGGCAATTTCCACCTCTGAGCCAGTTGCGAGAATGGTCGCTTGGCGTTCGCCATCAGCTTCGGCCAAAACATAACCACCTTTTGCGGAAAGGTTCTCATCGGTGTGCTCGGTTCTGACAGTCATCAAGCCTTGGCGTGTCAGCACTATTGCGGAAGGTGAATTTTTGCTCTCCATAGCGATCTGCCAGCATTCTGCGGTTTCAATTGCATCGGCAGGACGGAACACATTCAAATTCGGAATAGCCCGTAAGGATGCAATTGTCTCAACCGGCTGGTGGGTTGGACCATCTTCACCAAGACCAATGGAATCATGGGTTAGCACATAGACCACGCGCTGGCCCATCAAGGCCGACAATCGAAGCGCACCGCGAAGATAATCAGCAAACACCAAAAAAGTACCGCCATAAGGGATAACGCCGCCGTGCAACGCTAAGCCATTCATCACCGCCGCCATACCAAACTCGCGCACACCATAATGAAGATAATTGCCGCCATAATTCGACGCAACAATCGGTGTCGCGTCTTTGATCTTGGTATTTACTGAGCCGGTTAAATCTGCGGAGCCACCAATCAACTCAGGGATCGCTGCGTTGAATACTTCAAGTGCCGCGCCTGAGGCCTGACGTGTCGCGAGCTTGGCAGCTTCCTCGGACATTTTCTTTTTATGGGCGTTCACCGCATCACCCAGATCAGCCGGCAATTTACCGCCAACCGCTGCGTCAAACTCATCAGCCTTGCCGCTCGCAATTAAGCGCTCTTGCCAGGCACCTCGCTCAGCGGTGCCTTCAGCGCCAATCGCGCGCCACGCACCAGCAACGTCTGCCGGAATTTCGAAGGGCGCATGAGGCCAGCCCATTTTTTCGCGGGCCGCCGCAATTTCGTCATCACCCAAAGGGGCACCGTGGGTACCGGAAGTGCCCTCTTTGGTCGGTGCACCTTTGCCGATAATCGTTTTGCAGGCAATCATCGACGGCGCATTGGTTGTTTTGGCGGCGGCAATTGCTGCGGCAACAGCTTCTGGGTCATGCCCATCAACAGCAGCGACGTCCCAGCCAGAAGCTTGGAAGCGCGCAAGTTGATCATCGGAAACTGACAAATCCGTTCCGCCATCAATCGAAATCGCATTGTCGTCAAAAAGAACAATTAATTTAGCAAGCTTTAGATGACCAGCCATCGAAATCGCTTCGTGACTGATACCTTCCATCAAGCAACCATCACCAGCGATGGCATAGGTATAGTGGTCGACCAAATCATCGCCAAAACGCGCATTCATTATACGCTCGCCGAGCGCCATGCCGACCGCCATTGTAAGCCCCTGCCCCAATGGACCCGTTGTACATTCAATGCCTTCAGCGTGTCCGTATTCAGGATGGCCGGCGGTCTTTGAGCCCAACTGACGGAAGTTTTTAAGCTCCTCCATCGTCATGTCGGCGTAACCGGTGAGATGCAATAGTGAATAAAGCAGCATCGAACCATGCCCTGCTGAGAGGACAAAGCGATCGCGGTCTGCCCATTTCGGTGCAGAAGCATCAAACTTTAAAAATTGGCTAAACAATACGGTTGCGACATCTGCCATGCCCATCGGCATGCCGGGGTGGCCGCTATTGGCGCGCTGAACCGCATCCGCTGATAAAAAGCGAATTGCATTGGCCATATCTTGATGTGTTGCTGAAGATGAAGTGTCTTTTGGTATATCGAGTACGGTTTGGTCAGGCGACATTTAGGTATTGCTCCTGCGCTTTGAGAGAGCCTGAATTGACGAACGATATTGCTGCCGCCAAATGCGAAAATATTGGTATATTTTAACGTTGTCTAACATGCCAATTGGACTGCGTCGAATCTCTATAGATTAAGTTCTTAAAAAGGCAAAATTTCGGGAGAATTCTGCGTCATTTGCGTCCGGGGTATACGCCCCTAATTGGCGTTAATCAAGCCCGTTTTCCGAATCAATTTTCAACAATTCATAATCCCTAAATAATTAAGCAAATTTCCACGTCCCAGTCCCTCGATATTAGTGTGGCATTACCCGAAATGGCTGTTAAACTAAGCTCAAGCAGATTTAAAAAAGAAAATTAAATTCGAGGGAAGAAAACGACTTATAGCCAGAACGATTAAAGCGAGGACGCAACATGTTTTTAGATACGAGCCAGCCGTGGCCCTTGAATGCTTGGTATCAGGCAGCCTGGACTCACGAGGTTGAAGATAAACCGCTCGCCCGCATGTTCCTCAATGAAGAAGTTGTTTTGTTCCGGGATGCCGATGGCATAGCCTGCGCTTTGGAAGACCGTTGTTGCCACCGCGCGACTCCGCTGCGCCTCGGCGATTGTGTGCCGGAAGGCCTGCAATGCGGCTATCATGGCTTGATCTTCAACGGTGCAGGAAAATGTGTTTTAATCCCTGGCCAGGAGAAAATTCCACCATCTGCTAAAGTCCGCAGCTTTCCGATCATTGAGCGCCAGGAAATCGTTTGGATATGGATGGGTGATCCAGCGCTTGCGGATGAATCCAAGCTCATCGTCGATTTCCCTTGGAATGACGACCACGAAAATTGGCCGCATTATCACGACATGAATGAAATCGAGTGCAACTACATGCTGCTGATCGACAATTTGATGGACCTCACCCACATCCCCTATATCCACCGCAACACCATTGGCGGCGGCAATCAGCAGGGACAAGTGGATGCGACCATGGATGTAACGCCTAAGGATACCGGCGTTCACTATATCCGCTGGATGGAAAATATCGTACCGCCACCGACTTACGTCAAAGGCGCAGGTTTTGCCGAAGATGAATTGGTCGATCGCTGGCAGGAATTCGAATATATTGTTCCCTCCTCCGTCGTTCAATGGACCGGCGCCCTTGAATCGGGTCGCGGCGCGAAAGAAAACCGCGAACAAGAAGGCGGTTTTAATCTCCGTCTTTATCATGGTGCCACACCCAAAACCGAAAGCAGCTGCTATTACTTTTGGACTCCATTGAACGGATATAAACCGAAGGATAAAGAGGCGACCAAAACACTTCACAAAGAAATCGCCTTTACGTTCAATGAAGATTTGGAATTTTTGGAATCGCAACAGGCTTGCATGGCGGCAACCTTGGATAAAACATTTATCACAATCAAACACGACAGCGCTCGTTTGCCGGCAAGACGCGCCATTGAACGGATGATCAACAAAGAAACCGAAGCACAACTAGCTGCGGAGTAACGCAGCGACACACAATTACTTAATGGGGGAATAGGATGGCTTTAGCCAACAAGTCAAAAATTTAATTTTCAATGCATTTCAAGATCACTGTGTTTGCCTGCTGTCGACCGTCGACGAAGACGGCGCGCCCAATGTCAGCCCGAAAGGCAGCATGATCGTTTATGATGATGATCACCTCGTTTATTGGGAACGCTCGAAGAAAAATGCGCTTAAGAACCTTCAGGGAAATTTGGAGCCAGTTCCAGCGCTAAATAAATTCAACAATGTCCACCTTTGGCGGTGTAAAGCAGGGGTTTAATTCTCCACCGCCAGCGGTACCGAAACCTGAATCAGCGTTCCAACACTGTTTTTTCCCGAGAGAATATAGGCGTCACCACCTTGTTGACGGGCGATCTCCTGAACAATGGAAAGTCCCAATCCGCATCCGCTGCCATTTGACGACGAAAGTCGGTGAAATCTTTCAAATACAGCATCTCGTTCATCCTCTGGAATGCCTGGCCCGTTGTCTTCGACTTCGACAATTGCGTTCTGATGATTGCGTTGAACGCGGACCGACGTATGACTGCCGATTGGACAATAAGAGACAGCATTGTGGATTAAGTTGCGAAGCAGTTCTTCAAATAAGGTCAGATCGCCCGCCACTGGCAATGGGCTCTCATCGCCTTCGAACCCCAGGTCAATACCTTGCTCCAAGGCCTCGGGTACCATCGAGCGCGTGACTTCCATATATAATTGCCGAATATCAAACACTTCTTTTATGCGGCCGCCTTCATCAGGTGTTGCCCGGGCCAGACTCATGAGTTGATTAACCAGCCTCGTTGTTTGTTCGGCCGATTCATTTAGATAGGCCAAAGTGCGTTGGATTTCTTTAGGATCATTTTCTTGGAGTGCCACTTCCGTTTGAGTTTTGATGGCCGCCAATGGAGTGCGGAGTTGATGCGCCGCATTTGCTGTAAAACGTTGCATGGTCTCAATACTGTTGCTCAATCTTTCCATGAGATGATTGATTGCACCGATTAGATTCCGCACCTCATAGGGGACTTCATGTTGAATGGGGTGTAAGTCTTCCGGATTACGCCGATTGAGCGCTTCCTCCAATCTGGTGAGAGGTTTTAGACCTCTACCAAGACCAACCCAAACAATGACGGCAGCCACCAAGATTAAAAGTGCTTGGCGGAGAGCTGCACTTGCAATGAGTTCGCTAATTAGATCATTCCGCGCGTCCACGGTTTCAGCGACTTTGATTACCACGCGGGCTGAAAGCCTTTGACTGGATACGACGCGGACAATCGCGCCGACGCGAACCATTTCTCCTTTATATTGAACATCGTAAAAGACCGGATCGCTTCTTAGAGGAGTTAGGTGCTTGGGTATTTCAGGCAAATCAGCATAGCCTGTTATAAACTTCCTTCCCGGTCCGGATACTTGATAAAAAACGCGATCCTGGGCAGCAGACGTCAGCATCTCCAAGGCGATGTAAGGCACGTCGACAAGTATTTTAGTTCCCTCAATCGCAATCCGATCTGCAATCGCAAGCGCAGAGCCCAATAAGACACGATCATAGGCTTCATTGGCTGCTTTGCGCGAGCTTTGGCGGACATCCATCAACATAATAGCGCTGATAATGACCAATGGAATAATCACCCACAGCGCTAAACGCCGACGTAGTGACTTGTTGCGCCAGCTCATAGTTTTTTCATCCTGGCTTCTCCAACAGATATCCGAGGCCGCGGATGGTTTTGATAGAAACGTCTGCCGCTTTTATCCGTTTGCGTAACCGACTAACGTGAGTTTCAACTGTATTGGGCGTAATGTCATGGTCGAAACTCGCAAGGCTATCAGCAATTTGATCCTTACTGACGACCTGTCCAACACGATTAAGTAACAGTTCCAACAAGCTCAATTCTCTTCTCGGCAATTCAAGAGCGTCTTCATCAATCCAAACACGTCTGGCGATAGTATCAAAACTCAATCGACCATGTTTAATAATTGGTTTAGCCTGATCCGATTGGCGCCGAAGTAAAGCCCGCACCCGAGCCTCCAATTCTGATAAATCAAATGGCTTGGTAAGGTAATCGTCGGCACCCAAATCCAAACCTTCGACCCGGTCCTGTATCTGATCTCGCGCCGTCAATATGATGACCTGTACTTTGTTTCCCCGATCACGGAGACGACGCAGTATTTCAAGGCCATCAATGCCGGGCAGGTTCAAATCGAGAATAACCAAATCATATTTCTGTATGGACAAGACATGATCAGCTTCCTCGCCATCGTTAACCGCATCGACAGCGAGACCCATTTTCTTAAAAGCCCGCGTAACGCCATCGGCCAGGGCCATGTTATCTTCGACGATTAATACTCTCATGTTTCCGATGTTAGTATAAGCTATGGTACAAATGAAGCATGAAGCGTGATGTGAAAACTGGAACCATTCGAATGCGTCTTGTAGTTAGTGTTATTTTTTTACTCAGTTTGTTAACAACAAATCTTTATGCGGAGATATACCGTTTCCCCGCTGGTGATGGTTCAGTAAATAAAAGCGGGCAGCAACTCGTCATTTACAGCACGACGGATATAGAGGCCGCCCGACCCTTGATTGAGGATTTTCAATTATTGCACCAAAAAATTCGCGTGATCTATCATGATCTACAGAGTTTAGAACTTTTTGATCGAGTTCTAAGGGAGACCGACGCCAAGAAAAAAACAGCAGATTTTGCCTTCAGTTCAGCGATGGATTTACAGATGAAGCTCGCAAATGACGGATATGCTCTGCGCCACGAATCTCTAGCTGCTCGGGAAATCCCCAGCTGGGCAAATTGGCGAAACGAGGCCTTTGGCGTGACCTTTGAGCCTGCCGTTATTGTCTACAACAAAAGGTTTTTCAAAGGCCGCAAAGTGCCGCAAACGCGTGCCGATTTGGTCGATCTGCTGGAAAAAGGCGGCGCTGATTTCTTTGGCAAATTGGCGACCTATGACATTCAACGCAGTGGCCTCGGCTTCCTTATTCTGGCACGCGATCTGGAGCACTATAGTGGGACATGGAATATGGTGCGGGAGATGGGTCGCAGCAGCGTAAAACTTTTCACCAGCACAGCTGCAATCCTAGACCGGGTGAGTGATGGTAAATTTGTTCTCGGCTATAATGTATTGGGCTCTTATGCCGCTACGCGCGCCGAGCGAGATCCATCGATTGGAATCATCTTGCCTACTGATTTTACAGTTGTCTTATCCCGCATCGCTTTAATCCCACGAAATGCACGGTCTGCAGAAAATGGTAAATTATTTTTGGATTATTTGTTGTCTGAACGCGGCCAGCGCGTCCTGGCGGGGAAAGCTGGTCTAAATGCTATCCACCCGGCAGTCACAGGAAGACGGACTGCGACGAATATGCGGAAAGTCGCAGGCTCAAGTTTACGACCTATTAAAGTTGGACCTGGTCTACTGGTGTATCTTGATCAGTTTAAACGGTCAAAAATGCTAGCCAATTGGGAAAATGCTCTTACTGGACGATAAAATTCCACAGAATTTTTTTTTATTTCTGACAGGTTTTTGACAGCTTTGGCGTATAGCGTCGATGGTCTTGAAAGCTGCTCCCCCCAAAATGACAGCTTCAATACCAATTAAAATCTTCACAGGAGAGTAACAATGTTTACATTTACACATAAAATTAGCCGTCGGGCGCTGCTCAGCACTCTGGCGGCTGTTGGCCTCGGCATTTCCGTTTTTGGCGCTCCAACAAATGCTGCAGAAATCGATAAAATTCATTTCCTTATTCCCGGCGGTGCTGGTGGCGGTTGGGATGGTACAGCTCGTGGCACAGGCGAGGCGCTCACAAAGTCAGGCATCGTCGGTTCTGCATCCTACGAAAATATGTCGGGCGGCGGCGGCGGAAAGGCAATTGGTTTCTTGATCGAAAACGCCAAGTC
>Ga0209554_1000519_pt1 | contig 32494 bp, 33 predicted proteins | sample MarorgKNORR_S2LV_5_FD_188221 | JGI IMG/M metagenome (GOLD analysis project Ga0209554, IMG submission 188221) | Marine microbial communities from the Southern Atlantic Ocean, analyzing organic carbon cycling - Bottom_A/KNORR_S2/LV (SPAdes) (version 2) | ecosystem: Environmental > Aquatic > Marine... | reverse complement strand
CTTAGTACTCACTCATTTACAACCACTTACTCTTCTTTCGAATTTGCAGTATACGTTCTCCACTTTTCTAAGCAATCTAGCATGTCTTGTGGAACTTCAGAGGTAAACCGCATAAACTCACCCGTAGTTGGATGTGTAAATCCAAGTGTTTTTGCATGCAACGCCTGACGCGGTAACGCTTTAAAGCAATTTTGTACAAATTGTTTGTATTTGGTAAAAGTGGTTCCTTTTAAAATGCCATCACCTCCATAACGTTCGTCATTAAAAAGTGTATGACCAATGTGTTTAAAATGTGCTCTAATTTGATGCGTTCTTCCTGTTTCTAATTTACATTGCACCAATGTAACATACGTCAGACGCTCTAATACTTTATAATGCGTAACCGCATGTTTCCCAAAATCTCCTTCCGGAAAAACATCCATTTGTAACCGGTTTTTCAAACTGCGACCAATATTTCCTTCTATAACTCCTTCATCTTCGCTAACATCTCCCCAAACCAAGGCATAATACAACCGTTCTGTTGTGCGATCAAAAAATTGTTTGGACAAATGCGCCATGGCAAATTCAGTCTTAGCCACCACCAACAATCCACTTGTATCTTTGTCAATTCGATGCACCAAACCTGGGCGTTCATTGCTATTGGTTGGTAAGTTTTCGATGTGATGAATGAGTCCATTTACCAAAGTTCCAGAATAGTTTCCATGACCAGGATGCACCACCATTCCTGCTGTTTTATTCACAACAATCACAGCATCGTCTTCATACAAAATATCTAAGGGAATGTCTTCTGCTACCAATAAATTTTCTGGCGGCGGATACGCCAATACAACACGAACTACATCGTTTGGCTTCACTTTATAATTCGATTTTACAACCGCATCATTTACCAACACATTTCCTGCTTTAGCAGCTTGTTGCACTTTGTTTCGAGTGGCATTTTCTATAAAGTTCATTAAAAACTTATCTACTCGCAAAGGCTCTTGTCCTTCACTCGCAGTAAACCGATGATGTTCGTATAAATCGTCGCTTTCTATGTCTGTATTTTCTTCTTGCATGTTACTTGTTTAATCTATATATGCTTGGCACAATCTAAATACTGCCATCTGCTTATAATGAGTTAATGTTGTAAATAGATCTACTATCAAAAAGAACTCAGACCTACTTATGCATACTGCTATGCTCACTGAACACTCATTATTGTTTTCCGTCACCCAAAATTAAATCGATGGTTGAATTTTTTGGTAACTTTTTTCCAGGTTGTATCTTTTCTCCGTTGTGTCTCATCCCTCTCACTACATCTTTACCAATGTCTTTTACATAGGTTAATGTTCCTATCTTAAATCCGATGGAACGCAAATGCGTCATCGCCTGTCTTTTTGTACGTCCATTTAAATCTGGCAATACAACATCTCTATATTTAGACGGATTCAATGTCAAATAAATTTTTCTGTTTTCTTTTACAAACTCCCCTGCTTCTGGGTTTTGCTCTATCACCGATGTATTTGGATAGTCAGGATTGTAGCTTGCAGAATCAATGACCTCGAAACGCAAATCTAGCTCCTTTAACTTCTTTGCCACCTCTTCTAAAGTAACTTTTTGAAAATCTGGAACTTGAATTTTATGATCGTGATTGGTTGTAACACCAAACCACCATTTCAATAGAAAAACAAAAACTAACGTCACTAAAACAGCCATTGCCACTTGTTTAAAAAAACGCTTGCTTCTAATAAATTGAAAAATACTCATGGTCATTTTTTAATAAGGACAAAGATATAAAACCAAACGTTAGTCTTTCTATTTATATTTTGATAAATTTGTTTATCTCATTTAAACATCCAATGAAGAAAAATATTGCAATTATTATGGGAGGGTTTTCCTCTGAAGTAGACATCTCTTTAAAAAGTGGTGCTGTGGTTTATACCCATTTAGACAAAAACACGTACAATGCATATCAAATTCACATCTTAAAAGACAAATGGGTGTTGGTTGACAAAAACGGGAATAAATATCCTATTGATAAAAATGATTTCTCTGTTAATGTACATGGAAAGCACATCACTTTTGATTGTGTTTTCAATGCAATTCATGGAGCTCCAGGAGAAAATGGGCAGATTTTGGCGTATTTTGATCTGATCGGCATGCGGCACACCTCTGCGCCTTATTATCAAATGGCATTGACGTTTAACAAACGTGACACGCTTAGTGTGGTAAAACAATACGGAATTTTAGCGGCCACTTCTGTGTATTTGAATAAAGGTGATGCTATTGATACGCAAAAAATTATTGACAACGTTGGCTTGCCTTGCTTTATAAAACCCAACAATGCAGGTTCTAGTTTCGGAATTTCAAAAGCACATACAGAAGTAGACATCATTCCTGCTATTGAAAAAGCTTTTTTAGAAGATCGTGAAATTTTAATTGAATCCTTTTTAGACGGAACAGAAGTTTCTGTGGGTGTCATCGAATACAAAGGGAAAATAACGGTGTTACCAATTACAGAAATTGTTTCAGAAAACGACTTCTTTGATTATGAAGCCAAATACGAAGGAAAATCTCAAGAAATTACGCCTGCAAGAATCTCAAAAACGGAAGCGAAAAGAGTCGAAGAAATTGCCAAAAAAGTATATCGTGTTTTGGGCATGAGCGGTTTTTCTCGCTCTGAATTTATTTTGGTTGATGGCGAACCTTATTTTTTAGAAATAAATACGGTTCCAGGATTGACCGAAGAAAGTATTTTACCCTTACAAGCAAGTAAGGCAGGAATTAGCCTGTCAGATTTGTTTGACAATGCCATTCAAATGGCTTTGAAATAGTAATACAGTGTATTTAAATTTAAATACACGAGACAAGAATCAGGAGACAAGAGATTATGAAAAGACATAATTTTAAAAAATTGCAAATCTGGGAAGAAAGTATGCTTTTAATAAAGGATACCTATTTAATGACAGCTCGTTTTCCTGACTTTGAAAAATTTGGACTTAGATCCCAATTAAATCGATGTGTTGTTTCAATACCATCAAATATAGCCGAAGGAACAAGTAAAAAATCGACAAAACATTTTGTTACTTTCCTAGAGCACAGCTTGGGTTCTGCTTTTGAAGGGGAAACTCAATTAATAGTTTGTTTTAATTTAGACTACATTACAAAAGAAAAATTTTTAGATTTGGAGTCTAAAATCAACACAATACAAAGAAAAATTTCAGCATTTATAGATTCTTTAGATTAACACTGTCTTGTCTCTTGATTCTAAAAATCCTGTCTCAATTTATAAAATTATGAAAAAAGCAGTTTTTCCAGGATCATTTGATCCCATTACGTTAGGGCATTTAGACATCATCAAACGAAGCCTTCCTTTGTTTGACGAAATTGTGATTGCCATTGGTATCAATGCCAAAAAAAATTATATGTTTTCTATTGAAGAACGTAAAAAATTTATTCAGAATTCCTTTTTTGCAGAAGAGAAAATCATCGTTGAAACTTACTCTGGCTTAACCGTAGATTATTGCAAAACCATCCAGGCTGATTTTATTCTTCGTGGATTGCGAAATCCCGCCGATTTTGAATTTGAAAAAGCCATTGCACAAACCAACAGAAAACTATCTGGAATAGAAACTGTTTTCCTGTTAACAAGTGCAGATACTTCATTTATCAGCTCTTCTATTGTAAGAGACATTATACGAAATGGTGGCGATGCCTCTAGCTTAATTCCTGATGCAGTTTCAAATGCGATGAACCCTTAATTTATTGCGAAAATACCCACAAAAAACACATGAAAACAGTACAATTTGAAGAACATTACGTAAACCGAAGTAATTGGTTAAGAGCCGCAATTTTAGGCGCTAATGATGGCATTTTATCTACCGCAAGTATCATTATTGGTGTTGCAGCTGCAAGTCAAACAAGAGATCCTGTCGTATTGGCAGGAGTCGCCGGATTGGTAGCAGGCGCCCTATCTATGGCAGCAGGAGAATATGTGTCTGTAAGTTCACAATCAGATATAGAAACGGCAGATTTAGAACGCGAAACTCGAGAGCTAGAAGACATGCCAGAAGAAGAATTATTAGAGCTCGCAAAAATCTATGTACGAAGAGGTCTGGACAAAGAATTAGCACATCAAGTAGCAGAGCAATTGACAGAACACGATGCACTAGGAGCGCATGCAAGAGACGAATTGGGCATCAACGAAATTACCCAAGCAAAACCGCTAGAAGCCGCCTTTGCTTCTGGAGCTGCTTTTGTTTTTGGTGGAGCATTACCGGTACTTGTTGCCGTATTTGCTGATGTACAACAAATGGTGTATTTGCAATATATCTTTGCCATTATATTTTTAACAATACTAGGAACTGTTGCTGCAAGAGCAGGAGGATCTAGCATTAAAAGAGCCATTATTAGAGTTACCTTTTGGGGAACTATCGCAATGGGGATTACCGCCTATATTGGTTCGTTGTTTGGAATGAATGGGGTTTAGAAAAACCAATCTACGACGTTAAAACCTGTTAAAATTCCGAACATTTTAAAAAAAGTAGTAACTTAGTCAGCACTAAATTCTACACATTTTGAAAACTTTAACCATCAACGGGAAAAACCACAATATAGAAGCGCAAGATGACATGCCACTATTGTGGGCAATTAGAGATATTATTGGATTGACAGGCACAAAATATGGCTGCGGTATTAGTCAATGCGGAGCCTGTTCTGTACTTCTAGATGGACATGTAGTTCGCTCTTGTAGCATCCCGGTTACCTACGCAGAAGGCAAAGAAATTTTAACCATCGAAGGGAAATCAGACACCTTGAATTATTTGCGAGAGGCTTGGGTTGATGGCAATGTGCCGCAATGTGGTTATTGTCAATCTGGACAGTTAATTGCTGCCACTGCCTTGTTAGACAGCAATGCAAATCCGACAGAGGAAGATATCAACAACGCCATGAGTGGAAATATTTGTAGATGCGGAACCTATCCGAGGATAAAAAAAGCGATTTATAAAGCTATTGAACTTAAAAACAACTAAACTATGGATGCTATTCAAAACATGAGTCGTAGAAATTTTGTAAAAGTTGTTGGCTTGGCTTCTGGAGGGTTGATTATTGGATGTCAATTTACCTCTTGCAACACTGAAATTGTTCGAATTGACGATGGAACCACCTTTACTCCCAACTTATTTGTACAACTAAAAAAAGATGGAACACTAATTTTATTAGCTTCAAGATCAGAAATGGGACAAGGCATTAGAACCTCGTTAACTTCTGTTATTGCTGATGAAATGGATGCTGATTGGAATTTCGTAACGGTTGTGCAAGCAACAGGAGATTCTAAATTTGGAAATCAAAACACTGATGGGTCTAGAAGTATCAGAACCATTTTTGAACCGATGCGTAAAATGGGTGCAACGGCAAGAGCGATCCTGATTACTGCTGCAGCAAAAAAATGGAACATTGCGAGTTCAGACTGTAAAACAGAAAACCATTATGTCATCAACACAAGCACCAACGAAAAATTGTTTTATGGCGATTTGGTAGATGACGCCATGAAAATAGAAGTACCAACAACCGTTACTTTAAAAGATAAAAAAGATTTCAACTATATAGGAAAACAATTGAAAAGTGTAGATCTTACTGATTTCACACACGGAACCGCGGTATACGGAATCGATGCGCGCTTGCCAAATATGAAATTTGCAGCCATTGCTCGTTGCCCGTCAACTTTCGGAACTGTAAAAAGTGTAGACAAAACAGCTACGCTAGAAATTACAGGTGTAGAACAGGTGGTTGAATTAGAACGTGTAAAAAGACCTTTCGGAATGCTAGGTGGCGTTGCTGTAATTGCGAGTAATACTTGGGCTGCTTTTCAAGGAAAAAACAACCTAGAAATTGTTTGGGACAAAGGAAGTAATGGCGCATATGACAGTGAAAAATACATGCAAAAAATTACGAATCGTGTGCACAACAATGCCAAAGTTGTTCCGCCAACAAAAGGAAATGTAGCTACCGCTTTTAAGGAAGCTGATCGTGTTATTGATGCTACCTATCAAATGCCACATTTGGCACATGCACCTATGGAAGTTCCAAATGCGTTAGCGTGGGTTCAAGACGGAAAATGTGAGGTTTGGGCTCCGGTGCAAGCGCCTCAAGTTGCCAGAGCAGAAGTTGCTAATTATCTTGGAATCGATGAAGAAAATGTAACCATACACGTTACTTTTTTAGGAGGTGGATTTGGACGAAAATCAAAACCAGATTTTGTGGTAGAAGCTGCCGCTTTATCAAAAAAAATGAACGCTCCTGTGCAAGTTGTTTGGACACGAGAGGACGACATACAAAATAGTTATTACCATACCACAAGCGCCCAATACTTAAAAGGTGCTTTAGACAAAAACGGCACCGTTACAGGTTGGCTGCACAGAACGGCATTCCCTTCTATTGTGTCTACATTTAAACCGATGTCAAATTATGGTGCCGGTTTTGAATTCGGACAAGGGTTTAATAACAATCAGTTTGATATTGAGCACATGCGATTTGAAAATGCAAAAGCAGAAGCACACGTACGAATAGGATGGCTGCGCTCTGTTTGCCATATTTACCATAGTTTCGGAATCAATTCTTTTGTTGATGAACTTGCAGATAAAGCAGGAAAAGACCCCTTGCAATTCAATTTAGATTTGATCGGAAAAGACAGAATTCGAGAAGAAAAATCACCGTTTCCTCTCAACACAAAGCGATTGAAAAATGTATTAAAAACAGCTGCTAAAAAAGCAAACTGGGGCAAGAGCTTGCCTGAAGGTCATGGGATAGGATTAGCGGTTTATTATAGCTTTTACACCTATGTTGCTAGTGTTGTAGAAGTTTCTGTAATAAACAACAAATTAAAAGTACACCATATACATACCGCGGTAGATTGCGGATTGGTGGTGAATAAAGATACTGTTACAAATCAACTAGAAGGTGCTGCAATCTTCGGAATGTCAGTTGCTTTACATGGAAAAATCACGGCAAAAGATGGCGCCATTGAACAAAGTAATTTTCACGATTATCCAATGACACGAATGTTTGAGACCCCAAACATTGATGTGACAATTATTGAAAGCGATGAAGTTCCAACTGGAGTTGGAGAACCTGGCGTTCCTCCAATTGCACCTGCTATTGCAAATGCAATTTTTAATGCGACTGGAAAACGGTATAGAACTTTTCCATTGTCTGATCATGGGTTGGTGTAAGTCATCAAGAGATTTAAAGTAATCAATAATAACATCATGTCAGTTCGAGTGATTTTTGGACATAGTCGAAAAATAGTATCGAGAACCTTTTATTCTTAATATGTTCTCGATACAAATTTCTATTTTCTACGAAAAGGAAATTCACTCAAACTGACACTAATATATGAAAAAAAACAATCCAACACTCATCATCCTCGCTGGCGGAAAATCTTCTAGAATGAAGATTTTAAAAGGTTTATTGCCTTATAAAAAAAGCTATTGGATACTTGCTCAAATGGATGCTTTTAAAGCTGGAGAAACGGTTTGTATCGGATTGGGATTTGATAAGGAATTGTATTTTGATGCCATTCCTTGGTTGAAAAATGCCATTAAAGAGCCACAAACTTACCATGGTAAAAAAGTACGCGTAGTCATCAACCAAACCCCTGAGTTTGGGCTACTTTCCACCTTACAAGCTGTTTTAAGAGGAATTGACAACTTCTCTACTCCAAACGATGTTTTGATATTACCGATTGATGTCCCTTTGTTAAAAGCATCCGAGGTAGGAAAAATTATTTCAGAAGAAAATGAAGTGGTCATTCCCAACTACCGTCAAAAGAACGGACATCCTGTCAAACTAGCTGTTGGTTTTTGGAAAAGCCTTTTAGGTCTTGATCCCCAAGATCAAAATGCACGACTTGATGTTCAAATAAAAAAGTTGACAAGCACTGCTGTTTCAATCATCAATGTTGATGATGAAAACTGCATTCAAAACTTAAACACTCCTGAAAGTTGGAAAGCGTTTATTTCTAAACTCCCTCCCGAATAGTTATCGGGATTCATAGGAATGACTAAAACTTATACTCAGATAAGGAATTCGGAAATTTTTCTGGATTTGCTGCCAAATGATATCGGGGATCATCGATGCTTTCTTCTATAATTTCACTAAAAATCGGACTTGCTTTGTACAGTAGTATTTTACAATCTTCACTCAAGTGCTTCAATCGAATTGTTTTCCCTTCAGCTTGGTATTTTTCAACCAAAGCAAAAATAGCTTCAATAGCAGAATGATCACTTACCCGAGATTCTACAAAATCAATTTCAATCTTTTCAGGATCATTTTTAATATCAAATTTTTCATTAAAAGCAGTAATACTTCCAAAAAACAAAGGGCCCCAAATCTCGTATACTTTTGTTCCATCTTCTTTTAGGCGTTTTCTTGCACGTATCTTTTTTGCATTTTCCCAAGAAAACACCAAAGCACTTACTATTACACCGGCAATTACAGCAATTGCCAAATCAAAAATCACGGTCAATGCAGAGACTAAGATCAATACAAAAACATCCGTTTTAGGGATCTTATTTAAAATTCTAAAACTAGACCACGCAAAGGTTCCTATAACCACCATAAACATCACTCCTACAAGTGCTGCAATAGGGACTTGTTCTATATAAGAAGATCCAAAAACAATAAACAACAGCAACATAACTGCTGCTACAATTCCAGACAATCGGCCTCTTCCTCCTCCTTTGATATTGATAATAGATTGCCCAATCATGGCACAACCACCCATTCCACCAAACAATCCTGTAATGATATTTGCGCTTCCTTGCGCCACACATTCCCGATTAGAATTTCCTCTAGTTTCTGTTAAATCATCTATTAAATTCAAGGTCATTAATGATTCTATCAATCCGATTGCCGCTAAAATAGCTGCATATGGAAATATAAACCAAAACGTTTCTAGCGTCATTGGAATTTTAGAAAAGGTTTCTAAATGCAATATTGGCAAGCCTCCTTTTAAGCCTTCTCCTCCTCCATCTTTAATAAATGAGCCTACAGTTGCCACATCTAAATTTGAAAAAACAACGATTCCAGAAACCACCAAAATACCAATTAAGGCTTCCGGTAATTTTTTGGTTGCTTTTATTTTTGGAAGCCCCCACATAATAAGCATGGTTAAAGACACCAAGCCAATCATATACCATAAACCATTTCCATCTAACCATACTTTTTCACCATCTATCGTTTTGGTAAACATTCCTAGTTGAGATAAGAAAATCACAATGGCCAAACCATTTACAAATCCCATCATAACTGGATGCGGAATTAAACGTACAAACTTTCCTAATTTTAAAACTCCGGCCAAGACCTGAATGAAACCCATTAAAATTACAGTAGCAAATAAATAATACAGTCCCAAGTTTTCTCCCTCTGCTCCCATCGCATTTCCTTGGCTTACCAAAGAAACCATTACAACTGCTAATGCGCCAGTTGCTCCAGAAATCATTCCTGGTCTTCCTCCAAAAACAGCGGTAATAATTCCCACCATAAAGGCAGCATACAAGCCCACTAAAGGATCTACACCTGCAACAAATGCAAAAGCAACAGCTTCAGGAACCAGTGCCAACGCAACTGTAATTCCAGACAACACATCATTCTTTACATTTTGTACTCTTTTTCTGATAAATTCTGTCATGGTTTCGTCTTTTTACAAGTCGGCAAAGATACCTTTTATTTTGAATTGATGGCACACCCTTAATTCAAAGTCTTTTTATAGGCTTCAACGACCAACTTTATATTTGCATACGTATCTTCTAATGCGTGTTGACTTTCGGCTTCATTTTTAAAAACTGCCTGTGTGATTCCTTCTTCTAATTGTGGTATCAATGTTCCTGAATAATCAGAATCCATCAAATACCAATAGGTTTCTTTGAGTCTCTTTTCTTTCTTCTGATAAAAAACATGATACGTTACTATTAAAAATCTCTTTAGTGATAAATTTTTAATTCCACACTCTTCTTCAACTTCTCTAAGAGCTGTAGATTCAATCCCCTCTCCCTCTTCAATTCTTCCTTTAGGCAAATCCCAAATCCCGTTTCTATAAATAAAAAGAATTTCTTTGTTCGTATTCAACACTAAGCCTCCACCAGCTACATCTACTTTAAATGTACGCTTGAACACGCTCCAGTCTTTTTCTAAATCATTGCAAAACACGATGGCGCCTTCTATAGATTTGCTTTTTAATCGATATAGCAATTCATCAAGAACCAAGTCTTTAAAAACAAAAACAGGAAACTTATTTTGCTTTTTTAAAGAATCTGTTACGATTATTGGGGCATCATTCACAAAAACTTTATACATTTGTAGCTATGATTTTAAACAAAGATATAGCAAAAAAAACTGCTGAATTATTACTCCAGATTAAAGCCATAAAACTAAGCCCAACAGAGCCTTTTAACTGGGCTTCTGGTTGGAAATCCCCAATTTATTGCGACAATAGAATTACCTTATCATTTCCTTCTGTTCGAAATTTTTTAAAAACAGAGCTGGCTAAAATTGTTGAAGAAAAACATGGAAAACCAGATGTTATTGCTGGTGTAGCTACTGGCGCAATTGCCATTGGTGTTTTAGTAGCACAAGAATTAGGGGTTCCTTTTGTGTATGTTAGACCAGAGGTAAAAAAACATGGAAGAAAAAACCAAATTGAAGGCCATATTGAAAAAGGTCAAAATGTGGTGGTTATTGAAGACTTAATTAGCACGGGGAAAAGCAGTTTACAAGCTGTAAAAGCGTTGAAAGAAGCTGATGTAAATATCAAAGGAATGGTGGCTATTTTTACCTACGGATTTGACATTGCAAGCAACAACTTTGAAAAAGAAAATATCGAACTAACAACAATAAGTAATTATAACTACTTGATAGAGCAAGCTTTAGACAGTCAGTACATTTCACAGAAAGAATTGGCTTCTTTACAAGAATGGAGAATAAACCCAAGCAAATGGAATCAATAAATAATATCGTATGAATTTAGAAAGCACTAAATCAACCGTTGCAAAATCTGCAAAACAAGTTTTTGATTTTTTAACCCATCTTGAAAATTTTAAGCAATTGATGCCAGAAGGCACTCAAAAATTTGAAGTTGATGGTGATTCATTTTTATTTGGCCTAAAAGGGATGCCAGAAATCAGATTGGTATTGAAAGAAAAAGTGGAGTTTTCGAGCATTATATTAGGTGCTGCAAGCAGTAAACTACCTTTTACACTGTCAGCAAACATCAATGAAATTTCAGAAAACGAGAGCGAAGTTCAGTTGTTTTTTAATGGCGACTTCAATCCAATGATGGCAATGATGGTTAAAAAACCTTTGAGGAAGTTTATCGACACATTGGCAGAAAACCTTTCTAAAATATAAGGGCAGCTTTAAGCAAAAGACACTTCTTTAATTCCAAATTCTATTACAGATTCATCTTCTAACTGAATTTGTAATTTACCAACAGAAGAAACGCCAATAATCATTCCCATAAACAAAACACCTACATCATCTCTAAACATAGTTGGGCTATTTTTCTTATACAATAGACTTACATAAGTTTCTTCCAGTTTTCTTTTATCCGAAGCTATCACTAATTTCATCGTTGACTTTAACTCTGCAACGATCTTTTTTAGCAACACATCAATAGCAATTTCTTTATGGATACTTTTCTTTATAGAAGTTGCGTTTAGCAAATTTTTCGGAAACGCTACTTGATTGACATTGATCCCAAACCCAATTACTGTTGACTTTATTCGCCTATTTTGTATGACATTTTCAATCAAAATACCACTTATCTTTTTAGCATCTGACATTATGTCGTTTGGCCATTTAATCTGTAATTTTGGAACAGCATACTCCTTCAATACATTATAAACAGCTATAGAAGTTGCATAATTCAAGAGCATTTGATCCTTTACTAATAGTGCATCAAAAGCAACAAAAACACTACATAACAGGTTCTTGTGAGGTTCAGAAACCCAATGTGCCCCCATCTGTCCTTTCCCTTTTTTTTGGGCAGAAGCAGTCACTACTGTATAGTTTTGTAATGGAATTTTTTGCACCATTTCTTTTAAAAAAGAATTGGTAGAATCGATGGCATCAAGTTTGATTATCTTCATATGTTAAATATTCCACAAACAAGTTGAATATAGTACAAAATACTCACAAAAAAACAATAACTTTGTTTAAAATTTAAAGATTTTTAATGACCGTAAAAAAAGTAAACACAGACAATTTAATTGCTCAAATTATAAAAGGAATTGATGATGTTAAAGGAGAAGATATTCAGCTGCTAGATTTAAGAGAACTTGAAAATACCGTTTGCGATTATTTTATAATCTGTTCTGGAAACTCAAACACACAAGTAAAAGCAATTTCTGGTTCCATACAAAAAATAGTTAGCAAAAGCCTAAAAGACAAACCTTGGCATATTGAAGGTGAAATGAATGCTGAATGGGTGCTGATGGATTATGTGAATGTTGTTGTACATGTTTTTCAAAAACAAATTAGAGAATATTACGACATTGAAAGCCTTTGGGGCGATGCAAAAATCACATTAATCAACCCTTCTTAATTCATAAATTTACCTCGACACATTAACACATGAGTGATTCAAAAAAAAATAAAAACACGAACGTACCTAAATTTAAGCTTAACTTTTATTGGGTGTATGGAGCAATATTTGTTCTTATCATCGGATTCCAGTTTTTAAATTCTGGGAACCTGTCTTCTAGAAACATTTCTAAAAATAAATTTTCTGAAATCTTAAAAAGCAATGATATTTCGAGAATCATTATTGTAAATAGAAGTGTTGCTCAAATTTATTTGACAAAAGAAGCCTTACGAAAAGACATCTATAAAAAACAGTCTGAATCTGGATTTCTAAAAAACCCATTGGTATTTGAATATGATTTTGGTGATTTACAAAATTTCGAAAATCAACTGGAAGCTGCAAGAAAGACCTACAATTTAAATTTTGATGAAAGGCAAATTGAACAAACCAGCTTGGTAGATCAATTTTTTAGCTTCTTACCTTTTATATTGTTAATTGCAGTTTGGCTGTTCTTTATGAGAAGAATGTCTGGTGCTGGTGGTGGTGCTGGCGGTGGTGCTGGTCAAATTTTTAACATTGGTAAATCAAAAGCCAAATTGTTTGACAAAGACACCAAAGTAAAAACGTCTTTTAAAGATATTGCAGGCTTAGAAGGCGCAAAAGAAGAAGTACAAGAAATTGTTGACTTCTTAAAGAATCCAGGAAAATATACTGCTTTGGGAGGAAAAATCCCAAAAGGAGCGCTATTGATTGGCCTTCCAGGAACAGGAAAAACCTTATTAGCAAAAGCAGTTGCAGGGGAAGCCGAGGTGCCTTTTTTCTCTTTATCAGGTTCAGATTTTGTAGAAATGTTTGTTGGAGTTGGAGCTTCTCGTGTTAGAGATTTATTCAAACAAGCACAACAAAAAGCTCCTTCAATTATTTTTATCGATGAGATTGATGCCATTGGTAGAGCTCGTGGAAAAAATAATATGACTGGCGGTAATGACGAAAGAGAAAATACGCTAAATCAACTACTGACAGAAATGGATGGTTTTGGTACTGATAGCAATGTTATTGTGTTAGCAGCAACCAATAGAGCTGATGTTTTAGATAGCGCTTTACTGCGTGCTGGTCGTTTTGACCGTCAAATTTATGTGGATTTACCAGACATCAATGAACGAAAAGCAATTTTCGGGGTTCACATCAAGCCATTAAAATTGGCAAAAGATGTGAAGATTGAATTTTTAGCACAACAAACTCCAGGTTTTTCTGGTGCAGACATTGCCAATATGTGTAATGAAGCTGCTCTGATTGCTGCTAGACATAATAAAAAAGCAGTCCATCATCAAGATTTCTTAGACGCTGTTGATAGAATTGTTGGTGGTTTGGAAAAGAAAAACAAAGTTATCACTCCAAAAGAAAAGAAAACAATTGCGTATCATGAAGCTGGACACGCCACTGTAAGTTGGATGTTAGAACACGCTGCGCCATTGGTAAAAGTAACCATTGTTCCAAGAGGACAATCTTTAGGAGCTGCTTGGTATTTACCTGCTGAAAGATTGATTGTACAAACAGAACAAATGCTTGATGAAATGTGTGCAACTTTAGGAGGTAGAGCTGCAGAAAAAATTATCTTTGATAAAATATCGACAGGTGCTTTAAGTGATTTAGAAAAAGTAACCAAGCAGGCTAGAGCAATGGTTACCGTTTACGGATTGAATGATAAAATTGGAAATATCACCTATTACGATTCATCTGGAAATGATACCTTTGTAAAACCATATAGCGAAGAAACTGCAAAAACCATTGATCAAGAGATTTCTATAATGATCGAAGAGCAATATGTAAGAGCTATTGCTTTATTAAAAGGACACAAAGATAAACTTACCGTTCTTGCAGAATTATTATTAGAAAAAGAGGTTATCTTTAAAGATGACCTAGAAAAAATATTTGGAAAAAGACCTTTTGAAAAAGAAGAAACTGAAGTAAAAAAAGAAGCTAAATCGGACAAAGAAGACGCTTCTAAAACAGAAGAATAGCTTTATCATATCCTTTATTTTTTTATCAAAATGAATTTTTTAAAAAAAATATTTACGTTTTCATCAGAAACGCGCAAAGATAAAATGGCCGAAGAACAGCAGGTCATTTTATCTTTGGATGATTCTTTTGTACATCATTTTATAGAAAAAGGCGGTAAATTTTTATACTGTACTAAAAAAAAGGAAGTCATTTCTCATCTTCAAAAGATTATCGAAGAAAACAATTGGAAAGAACTAGTTTGTATTGATAAAAGCGTAAGCAATTATCTTAAAAATACAGACATCGTTATTAAAGAAGACCTCAATCATACGGCACCTTTTTTAACTTCATGTGAACATTTAATTGCAGACAATGGAGACCTACTGTTTTCATCAAATCAATTAAAAAGCAAAAAGATTGCCGCACTTTCTGACCACTTTATTGTATACGCAACTACAAGTCAACTTGTTAAAGACACAGGACAAGGCTTAACTGGAATTAAAACAAACTGTAAAGAAAACATCCCTACAAATATCAGTTCGGTAAAAAACTTTACAATCAACAAAAGCGAGGAAAATCTTTTAAATTACGGCAACAGTAATTCAAAAAACTTATATTTGCTGCTGTTTGAAAATTTATAGTATGAGTATGAGTAACCTGACAAGAAGAGCGATTTCTGGATCTATTTATGTTTTCCTCTTTATCTTTGCAATTCTTTTTGACGAAAAAAGCTACCTTCTTTTAATAGGTGCTTTTGGACTTATTTGCCTTTGGGAGCTCTCTAAATTGATTCAATTAAAAAACATCATCCCCTATCTTTTATTACCCATTTCTATTTATTACACCTCTTATTACATTTCTGAAAATGGAATTCTGTCAATTTTAGGCATTACATTACTATGCGCTATCCGATTAATTTTTCATTTATATGACACCAAAAACAAATACCCATCGAATTTACTTAGCAAATTAGACCTAACAATACGCTATATCATTTTTCCTTTTAGTTTCTTGGCATTAATTCCTTTCACTTTTGGAAGCTATCAAAGTGACATCATAATTTGCATTCTTGTATTTATATGGGTAAATGATAGTTTTGCTTATTTAGTTGGTAAAAATTTAGGGAAGCATAAACTTTTTGAAAGTGTTTCGCCTAAAAAAACAATCGAAGGTTTTATTGGAGGCTGGGTATTTTCTTTAATTGCAGCTTTTATAATTTCAAAATATCACACTGAATCAAACATCAATTTACTAGACTGGGTACTGCTTGCATCAATAGTTTCTGTTTTTGGAACTATTGGAGATTTAATTGAATCAAAATTTAAACGACAAGTAAACGCAAAAGATAGCGGAACTCTTATCCCTGGACATGGTGGATTTTTAGACCGGCTAGATAGTTTGTATTTTGTTGCTCCCTTTGTATATTTGTACCTAAACTACATCATCTAAAAACAACATCCCTTATGTTTCATAAAGAAGGATTTAAAATTATTACGATTACCTCATTAATTATTGTTGCAGGAATTTTATCTGCAGATAGATTTATTGAGATTATGTGGCTACAGAAAACCATTCAAATTACATTGATCTTCTTTTTTGTAATTGTGTTGCAGTTTTTCAGAAACCCAAAAAGAAACACACAACAAAATGATAATCATATTATGGCTCCTGTAGATGGAAAAGTAGTGGTTATTGAAGAAGTTTTTGAACCTGAATTTTTCAAAGATAAAAGACTACAGGTTTCTATCTTTATGTCTCCATTAAATGTACATGTTACCAGATATGCCCTAAGTGGCTTGGTAAAATACAGCAAATACCACCCTGGAAAATATTTAGTTGCTTGGCACCCAAAAGCATCAACAGATAATGAACGAACTACTGTTGTGATTGAAAATGATGTGTTTGGGCAAGTTTTATACCGTCAAATTGCAGGCGCACTGGCAAGACGAATTGTAAATTATGCTACGGAAGGAGAGCAAGTTGAGCAAGGAGCTGATGCTGGGTTCATTAAGTTTGGTTCGAGAGTAGATTTATACCTACCTTTAAACACCAAAATAGCTGTTAAAATTGGTGATACCGTAAAAGGTGGCGAGCAAATTGTTGCCAGTAAATAATAGATGAATAGTAATTTAAACATACAACTTCAAGAAGCTTATAAAAAAGCAAACAGTATTGAAGAGCGATTAGCACCCGATACGATGTTAAAATTATATGCCTACTACAAACAAGCAACTCAAGGTGACATCACATTGTCCTCTGATTCAGAAACAGATCTGAGAAATGGCTTTAAATTCAATGCTTGGGCACAATTAAAAGGCATGTCTGTAGAGGAAGCGAAAATTGCCTACATCAATTTAGTCAAGAATCTTTAACTTAAAAGAATATATTATGCAAAAATCACTTTTACTTTTACTAGTACTTTGCTTTTCATTACAACTAACATCTTGTAAATCTGATGGTAAAAAATCAACTAAAAAGGTTGAAAAAATAGCCGAGTTTTCTTTAAACAACGCAAAAAACAGTGTCAATTGGGTTGCTTATAAAACGACTGAAAAAATAGCCGTAAAGGGGAAATTTAAAAAAATTACCATTACCAAGAACGGAGATGGAAATTCAATTAAAGAAGCTCTTAACAATGCTGAATTTTCCATACCAGTAAGTAGTATTTTCACATCGGATACTAGCAGAGATTTTAAAATTAGAAAATTCTTTTTTGGTGTAATGGATCATACAGAATTGCTATCAGGTATCTTAGTTATAGAAAATGACTCTACGGGTTACACTGCTATAACGATGAATGCTATCACAGAAAAACTACCTTTTTCCTACACAATTTCTGACAAGACATTTAGCCTAAACACGGTAATGAATCTAGATAACTGGAATACTAAAAGTGCTGTGGATTCTTTAAATGTTGTTTGTAAAGAACTGCATAAAGCTGCAGACGGAATTAGTAAAACATGGAGTGACGTTGAGATCAACATTACTTCTGTTTTTCAATAAAAATACATAAACAACAAAAAAGGCTTCATAATTGTGAAGCCTTTTTTGTTACGATAAAATTTTATTAACAAGCTCTTGTTTCGCCTTTACATCATTGCCAAACAGCCAACGTAAGGTGTTGTCTTCCCAAATTTGATCATATTGTACTTGATTGATTAAATCTCGTTCTATAGCCAAGTCTAACAATTTCCCTGGATAAGAAGATTGCGCATCGCTTTCCATTTCTCCTAAGGGGTACGGATCATCTAAGCCCATAAGTATTTGATTAGACCCCTGACGCTCAATCATTAATTTCAATGAATCTGTATCATGTACCAACGTATCAAAATAGATATTCGGATGTCCTACAGCTTTTCTCGGATGTGTTTTCCCTTCAAATAAATCTGGTCTTCCGTCAAAACCTTGAATTCTTCTTCCTAAATTCATTTGTGCCAACTGACCACCATGTGCAAAACAAGTTCTGATATTTTTATAACGCTCTTGCATGCCATTTAGAGTATAAAAATGATACGCATCACCACATTGTGCCAACATCCAAATTAAATGAAAACGCCAATTTACATTTGCTAATTTAATCATCTTGTCTCCATCATACGGATGAATTTCAATCGCCAGATTGTACTTGTTTGCCAATTCAAAAATCGGATCATTCTCTTCCGAAAATATAGAATGCCATTCTCCAATCGAATCCATAAAATGTGTTGGTAAGCACAATACCTTCAATCCTAATTCTTCTACACAACGCTCCATTTCCCATAAGGCTCCTTGAATAAATCCAGGTTGCACCACAAATCCGCAGGTAAATTTAGAAGGATGATCATGTTGTATTTTGGCGTTAAAATCATTTTGAAAACGCAATGCAAATTTCATTTCTTCCAATCGCAAACCATTTCCATACAACTGAGACAAGGTTAAAACCACAGCATGATCTAACTTATTTTTATCCATCCACTCCAATTTTTCATCCAAGAAAAAGCTTGAATCAGTTACAGGACGCTTCCAGCCTTTTTGCAGCATGTGCTTTTTTTCATCATCTACCCAAAAAATCTCTTTATCCTTCATAAAAGCAGGAATCTGCTCTGGATAAGGCAGCAAATGTGAATGTCCGTTAATTCGTAGTTTACGTTTCATTATTCGTTAATTTTTACAGGTGCTTCCATAACAGTAGCACAATTTGAACACGTGCATTTCTTTTGATCGGAATAATAGGCATCAAAAATTGCAGGCATGTCTGTTTCTATATTATCCAACGCAAAAGGCTCTCTGTACAATTGATGTCCACAATTTTCACAATACCATTCCAAAGCATCTAGCACTCCTTCTGGTCGTGGATACTCAATGACCAAACCAACTGTATTTGCTTTTCGTTGTGGCGAATGCGGAACTTTCGCTGGCAATAGATAAATATCTCCTTCATTAATTGCGACATCTTGCGATTTTCCATCAACCATAATTTTCAACACCATATCCCCTTCTACTTGGTAGAAAAATTCTGGTGTTTCATTATAATGATAATCCTTTCTACTATTAGGTCCACCAACAACCATCACAATATAGTCTCCATTTTCCCAAACTACCTTATTCCCCACAGGCGGTTTTAATAAATATCGATTTTCATCAATCCACTTCTTAAAATTTAAAGGTGATACTAATTTGCTCATATCTTTAGCGTTTATAGAAACAAAAATTAAATGTCAAATTTTTCATCTTGTTTCGTTGTTATTGTAACTTGATTTTTATAATGATTTTGTTCTTCCTCCATCCACAGGAACATTAATTCCGTTGATAAAACTCGCTTTCTCACTGGCTAAAAACACTACTGCATTGGCAATTTCTTCTGGTTTTGCAAAGCGTTTTGCTGGAGACGCATTTTGCATCATTTCTGCAACCTCATCCATCGTTTTTCCAGTTTTATTCGCTTTATTTTTAATGATTTCATTCAATCGTTCTGTTCCAGTTGCTCCAGGCAACACATTGTTTACAGTAATTCCAAATTGACCCAATTCATTTGCCAACGTTTTTGACCAACTTGCCACGGCTCCACGAATGGTGTTTGAAACTCCCAATCCATCTAAAGGTTGTTTTACCGAAGTAGAAATAATATTGATAATTCGACCAAAACATACTGTTTTCATAAACGGAACAACGGCTTGCACTAACACATGGTTGCATTTTAAATGTTGCGTAAACGCACGTTCAAACTCCTCTAAACTTGCATTAAAAACAGGACCTCCTGCTGGACCACCTGTATTGTTCACTAACATATGAAACTCTAGATGTGTAGCTTCCAATTGCGCTTTCAATTTCAACGGATTTGAAAAGTCAGCAACAATATAACTATGTTTTTGTCCGTTGTTTGGTAATTCTGCCAATACCGCTTTTAACTTCTCCTCATTTCTTGCTACCAACGTAACGTTAACACCTTCTGCTGCTAAGCCAATAGCTGATGCTTTTCCAATTCCTTGTGTGCTTCCACAAACCAAGGCATTTTTATTTTTTATATTTAAGTTCATTCTATCAAAATGTTATTTTACCAATTCCCTGTTTTATAAATTATACCCAAAAAAGCTTCTTCCCTTTGGGAAGACGGAAGATGGGCTTAATATTTAATACACACATTTTTCGCTTCTGTAAAAAACCGCAAGGCTTCAAATCCGCCTTCTCTACCAACACCAGAAGCTTTTACACCACCAAAAGGCGTTCGTAAATCACGTAATAACCACGTGTTTACCCATACGATTCCTGCGTGAATTTCTTTTGAAATTTGCATGGTTCTCTTTAAATTGTTTGTCCAAAGTGTGGCTGACAAGCCATACTTTACATCATTTGCCAATGCCAGTGCTTCTGCATCTGTTTTAAACGACATCAACGTGACTACGGGTCCAAAAATTTCTTCTTGATTCAGCTTACAGTTGTTGTCTTTTACCTCTATAATTGTGGGCTGTAAATAATAGCCATTCTCACAACCTTTAACGGTAACCTGTTTCCCTCCAGCTAAAATTTTTCCACCTTCATCAGCTGCAATATCAATATACGATTTCACCTTTTCTAAATGTGATTTTGATACCAAGGCTCCAATATTAGTTTCCGAATCAAAAGGATTTCCTACTTTTAGTTGCTTTACCTTTTCAACGAAATCTTTTTTGAATTTTTCATAGATACTTTCCTCCACAAAAATTCGACTTCCACACAAACAAATCTGACCTTGATTTGAAAATGACGAACGTATTGTAGTTTTTAACATGTCGTCATAATCACAATCAGCAAAAATCAAATTTGGATTTTTTCCGCCCAATTCCAACGATAATTTCTTAAACATCGGTGCGGCTACTCGTGCAATATGCGCACCTGTTGCCGTTCCTCCAGTAAACGAAATCGCTTTGATATTCGGATGTTCAACAATGGCTTGCCCTGTTGTAGTTCCCAAGCCATGAACAATGTTCAATACACCTTTTGGCAATCCTGCTTCATTGCAAATCTCTCCTAACAGATAAGCAGTCATTGGCGTTACTTCGCTCGGCTTTGCAACCACACAGTTTCCTGCGGCAATTGCCGGAGCAATTTTCCAAGTAAACAAATACAAGGGTAAATTCCAAGGAGAAATACAACCGACAACACCAATAGGTTGTCGCAAAGTATAATTCATGGCATCCAAACCAATACTTTCATGTGCTTCAGATGAAAACTGTGTAATGGCATTTGCAAAATATTGAAAGTTTGCAGCTGCTCTTGGAATGTCTATTGTTTTGGCCAATCGAAGTGGCTTTCCATTGTCTTTACTTTCTGCTTCCGCTAAAAAATCTAGTTTTTCTTCAAGCAGTTGTGCTATTTTTGATAAAATCTTACTCCGCTCATCAATCGATGTATTGGACCAACTCGGAAATACTTTTGCAGCAGCTTGATACGCGTTTTCTACATCTTCTGCATCAGAATTCGGAATTTGTCCGTAGACTTCTCCAGTAGATGGATTGTAATTATCTATCCACCTGTCAGTGACAGGAGACAAAAACTCTCCGTTGATGTAGTTTTTTATGTTCATTTTTATTTTTTACCGATATGTCTGGCCGAGGAGACATTTCGTTTATTTTCAATATTATATTGATTCTTTATTCTTCTTTCTTATACGCCGTTACTTTGATCTCCACCACCAAATCTGGATGTGGCAATTGATGCACTGCAACGGTAGTTCTTGTTGGCCCTGTTTCTTTGTCAAAAAACGCTGCATAGGCTTTATTATAGCCTACAAAATCATTCATATTGACCAAAAATGTAGACACATCAACAACATCTTTTAAACTCGCTCCCACTTGTTGTAAATTGGCATCGATGTTTTTCAATACTTCACGTGTTTGTTCTTCAATGTTCAATCGCTTTGTGCCCATTGCATCAATAATCTCTACTCCAGCAATACTATTGTCTGCTCTTCGAGAACTTGTTCCTGATACAAAAATAAAATCTCCAACTACTTTTACATGTGGATATGCGCCTCTTGGTGTTACTTTTTTCATCATAATACTTGTGTTCAGACCTCACAGATTTTAAACACCTGTGAGGTCTCAATATAATTATTTATATCTAATGATTCGTATTTCATTTTTATCTCAGGCTCCATAGGTTTTTAAAACCTGTAAACTCTAAAATTATTTCAAGCCTGCAATGCTATCTACAGACAACATTTCATTGGTTTCCTCTTGTACTTTTTTCAAAATCATTGCCAATGCTTCTTTTGTTATATGGCCTGAAGTTGAAATTTCTTTATCTGCAATCATATTTAACAATGCTTTGTCTTGTGCTCGTCCTTTTTTCATGGCTACTGAATACGGAATGTCCTCTTTAAAAGTAACCATCGAATATTTTGAAAAATATTCATTCGGAAAGCTTTTTTCCAACTCCATTTCCAGCTTTCTTTTTTCTTTAAAGAGTGGATTTGTCACATGATCTCGCATTTCAAAATAATTCTCTTCTGCTAAATCTCCAATCGCATCTGCATCTTCTTTCCGTGCCTTTTCAAATTCTTTAAACACTCGTTCCCAATCTCCTTCGTGTTTGTTTAAAATAGCATCAAACACCGTTACATCTTCAAAAGAAGCGTTCATTCCTTGCCCATAAAACGGAACAACCGCATGTGCTGCATCGCCCATAATAAGTGTTTTATCTTGATAACACCAAGGCGAGCATTTTACCGTTCCCAGCGCTCCTGTTGGGTTGTTCGCAAATTCTGCTGCAATATTCGGAATCAATGCCAACGCATCTGGAAATTGAGTTTCAAAAAATGCGTTAATTTTTTCTTCGGATGACAAGCTCTTGAAATTATAGATACCTTCTTCACGTCCTAAAAATAAGGTTACCGTAAAACTTCCGTCCATATTTGGTAAGGCTATCAGCATATATTCTCCACGCGGCCAAATATGTAAATGGTCTTTACTTAGTTGATGATTTCCGTTTGTATCCGCAGGGATTTCGAGTTCTTTATAGCCATGCGTTAAATAATTCTGCGAATAACTAAACAGAAATTTACGTTCTAAATAATAACTTTTTCGAAGTACAGAACCTGCTCCATCAGTTCCAAAAATGACTGTGGCATCTACAGAAAATGTTTCTTTTGTTTCAGCACATTCAAAGTTCGCTTTGCTATTTTCAATAGCTACCGAAGTACATCTTTTATTAAAATGAATGCTTACATTTTCATGTTTTTCAGCTTCGGTCAATAAAATTCCATTTAAATCGCCACGAGAAATAGAGTTGATATATTCTCCTTCTCTTCCCGAATAATCAGAGCTAAAGGTGTTTCCCTCTATATCATGAATTAATCTTCCAGACATTGGAATACAAATTTTGCGGGCTTTTTCTTCCATCCCAACCAATCTCAAGGCTTTAAATCCACGATCAGACAAGGCCAAATTAATGGATTTTCCTGCAGAAATATCTGTCGTTCGTAAATCGGGGCTGCTCTCATACATCGCAATGGCATATCCTCTTTGCGCCAAACGCAATGCCAACAATGAGCCACATAATCCAGCACCGATAATGAGTATGTTTTCTTTTTTGTTCATTTTATAACAATCCTTTTAACACCTCTACCATTCGATACACATCTTCAAAGCTATTGTACATCGGTACGGGTGCACAACGTATCACATCGGGTTCTCGCCAATCGGTAATCACATGCTGTTCGGTTAATTTTGTATGCAGATTTTTATCTGCGTTTTTTACTTGAATAGATAATTGACAACCTCTTTCTTTCGGATTTGATGGCGTAATTATTTTGAGATCATCAGAATTCATTTCATGAATTAAAAACTCAAAATACCCTGTCAACTTCTCTGATTTTTCTCGCAGCGCATCCATTCCTATTTCATTGAACATATCTAATGACGCCTTGATTGCCGCCATCGATAAAATAGGCGGATTGCTCAATTGCCACCCTTCTGCACCCGCCATGACATCAAAAGGTTGACGCATGTTAAAACGTGTTTCTTTGTTGTGATTCCACCAACCTGAAAAACGTGGTAAGTCTCTATTATGTGCATGTTTTTCGTGCACAAACAATCCTCCTAAACTTCCAGGTCCAGAATTTAAGTATTTATAGGTACACCAAGCCGCAAAATCGACTCCACTGTTATGCAAATCTGGACAAATATTCCCAACTCCGTGTGCTAAATCGATTCCGACCACACAGTTTTTAGCATGTCCTATTTCAGCAATTCGTTGTATGTCTAAAGATTGTCCCGTATAGTAATTAACACCTCCAATAAGTAGCAATGCAATCGCATCGCCTTGTTCTTCTACGATGGTTTCTAAATCTTCCAAACGCAACAATTCTTCACCTTGGCGAGGTTTCCATTCAATCAAACTTTCATCGGCATCAAAACCATGAAACTTTAATTGCGATTGTACTGCATACCGATCCGAAGGAAAAGCATCGCTTTCAATGACAATTTTATACTTTGTTTTTGTAGGGCGATAAAAAGACACCATCAACAAATGCAAATTTGTAGTTAAGGTGTTCATGATAACAACTTCCAATGGTTTTGCGCCTACAATTTTCGCCATCGATTCTGTCAACAACTCATGGTACGGCATCCAAGGATTTTTTGCTTCAAAATGTCCTTCTACGCCATATTTTGCCCAATCGTCTAATTCTTGTTGAATGTATTTTTGGGTTGCTTTGGGCTGTAAACCAAGAGAGTTTCCTGTAAAATAAAGCCAATCGTTTCCGTTTTTATCTTTTGGAATGTGGAATTGATCTCGCACACCAAAAAGTGGATCTTTTACGTCTTGCTCTTTTGCAAACTCTAACGTATTGGCATATATCATATGTAAATCCTAAATTTATAAACTGTGTTAAAGGTACGTCATTTTAAAAATAAAAAGAACGCAACATTTTAAATTTGTTTCACTATGTGAAACATCGTTTTATAAATGTAATATTTTTATTTATATTAGCCAAATAATAAAGAATTTCTTGAAACTGACTATCCCCGCAGCAAGCTAACGAGGTATTTCGCCAGTTTCATTTTGACCTAAAGGTCAAAAGTCGAAATTCTGATATTTAGATTCCCGCTTTCGCGAGAATGACAATTTCATAGGAAACCCCGCAGCAAGCTACGAGGAATTCTTTTCGATTAAAATGCCCAAATGGACAAGAAACTAAACTTATCAATTGTAAAAGCATTCCGTTTGCTCGATTTCTTTACCGATAAAAAAAAAGAATGGGGTGTTCGCGAATTGGCTCTAAAATCAGGCTATAACAAAAGCACAACCTATAGATTGCTTAGAACATTAGAAAACCTACATGTTGTTCATCAAAAAAGCAATGAAAAATATTGCTTAGGAAGCAAATTGTTCGAGCTAGGCAATCGAGTTGCAATCTATGAATCATTGATAAACGCAACCAAACACATCGTAAAGACCATTGCGAAAGACATTCGAGAAACCGTGCTCTTTGGCGTTCTTAAAGAAGATCAAGTATTTTACATCAGCAAAGCAGAAAGTCCACAAGGACTAAAAATAAGCACCTCTATTGGCTCCTACCAACCATTACACGCTACAGCAATGGGAAAAATATTATTGGCATTTTCAAGCGAACAAAAAAAAAAATCACTACTAGCCACCATTCCTTTTCAAGCGTACACAGCCCAAACCATTGCAAACATGAATCAATTAGAAAACGAACTTCTCAAGGTGCAAAAAAATCGATATGCACTGGATTTGGAAGAATACGAATTGGGTTTGATCTGCATCGCTATTCCAGTTTTTAACAAGAACCAAGAATTTATTGGAAGTATTAGTGCCTCTGGCCCTTCTAGTAGATTTGAGTTAAGAAATGTAGAGAGCTATTTAAAGCTAATGCGAAAAGAAGCGGATCGTATTCAATTTTAAATACACTTCTACAACAACACTATATATTGACTTGTTGGTAAAAGACACCAACAAAAGCTTCTAATACAACACTCTAAATTTAATAGTCCCTTCTATTTCTTTTAACTTTTTTAGCGCTTTCTTATTGTACTCTTTGTCTAAATCAGTAATCACATAACCCACCTTTTCATCTGTTGCCAAATATTGCCCCGTAACATTGAGCTCGTATTTTGCCAATACTTTGTTGATGTTTGCCATAACTCCAGGCACGTTTTTATGAATATGTAAAAAACGATGTGCATTGACCTGTTTTGGCAATCTAATATTCGGGAAGTTTACCGCATCAACGGTATTTCCAGAATTGATATACGCCATCATTTTATTGGGCACAAAATCTGCAATATCTTTTTGAGCCTCTTCTGTACTTCCACCAACATGTGGCGTTAAAATTACATTTGGTAATCCTTTTAACTCCGTATAAAAATGACCATTTGCTCTTGGTTCCTTTGGATATACATCAACAGCGGCTCCTGCTAGCTTCCCGCTTTCTAAGGCTTCTTTTAAGGCGACAACATCCACCACAAAACCACGAGACAGGTTTAGCAAATAAGCACCATCTTTCATTTGAGAAATTTCTGTTGCTCCTATAAAGTTCTTGTTGGCAACATTGTCATCAATATGTAAAGTGACTACATCGGAAAGTGCTAACAATTCTGAAAGTTCTTCTATTTTTGTAGCATTTCCTAGTGCCAACTTATCTTCAACATCATAATAATACACATCCATTCCGAGTGCTTCTGCGAGAATCGATAATTGTTTTCCGATATTTCCATACCCTACAATTCCGAGTTTTTTACCCCGAACCTCACGAGAACCTTGTGCTGTTTTATTCCATTGTCCATTGTGCAATTCTGTGCTGCGTTGAAAAACACTACGCATCAACATAATAATCTCTCCAATTGCCAACTCAACTACAGAACGCGTATTGCTATAAGGTGCATTAAAAACGGCTATTCCATGTTCTTTACAAAGTGTCAAATCAATTTGCTTTGTACCGATGCAAAAGGCACCGATAAGCATCAATTTATCAGCCGCTTCAATTACTTTTTTTGTTACCTGTGTTTTAGATCGAATTCCCAATACGTGAACGCCTTGTAGTTTTTCAATCAATTCTTCTTCAGTCAAACTTTTTGAAATGGTTTCTACTGAAAACCCATCTTTAGACAATTTATCAAAAGCATCTGAATGCACATTCTCTAACAGCAATATTTTAATCCGATTCTTCGGATATGAAATGTTTCTTGGTAGTTTGTTCACAAATAAAAATTCATCAAAATTGGGAGCAATATGATCCGCATTTTCTATGGTTTTATCACGAGAAACATTTTCTGTATACGCAAAAAATCGATCTGCAACACCTGCCTCACGTGCCACATAATCACTAAAACCATCACCTATCACCTGTATTTCTCCCTCTAAATTTAAGTTTTTAATACAGTCTATTTTTCCGTTATGAGCAGACAGGACATTTTCTGTATCAAAACCGACAATTAGATCGTCTTTATCAAACTCAAAAGTATTGGCAAATACTCTTTCTGGCGGAATGTTATAGTCTTTTACAATGTCATCGATGAATTCTTTAAACCCACAAGAAACCACATAAATATCATCAGAAAAATTCTGAAAAAATTCTTTATTTCTTTGAATAGAATGTGATACTTTTTCTTTTAATTCTTCAATCAGCAAAGGCAAATCTGCCTTTTTTGCATTCAATAGTTTGATCCGTCTTTCCAACGATTCAGTAAATGAAATCTCGCCGTCAATTCCCAAATTGGTAATGTCAATAATTTCTTGAATAATAGCTTCCTTTCTCGGATTACTAGCCAATGAGATTTCTGCCAGCACATCTAAGGCCTCTACCCGTGTCAAGGTGCTATCAAAGTCGAAAATATACTTTCTTTTTACGATACTCATACTATTATTTTTTCTATTGAATTAAGAACAAAAGGCTCTAAACCTATGATCCCGCTACGCCCGAATTCTCGGGAGTGGGATTAGCTCAACTTACAGTTTCGAGTCTGCCTACTGGCATAGGCAAATTTGTTTTACAAACTCCTAAAAATTGAGTTTCACTAATAAGTGAGCGAAATTACAACCAAAATCCTTAAAAACGAGATAAATAACATGTAATTTATCTTGTTTTTATCAATCTGTAAAAAAGTAGCCATCCCATTTAAAAATCAACAATAAACGGCTTGAAATTTTAGAATTCCAAAAAGTAATAACCACCAAAAAATGGGCACAGCTTCTATCCAAAAAGAACTATAATACTTGGATTGAGTTGTTTTTGTTCTCATCAATAAAAATAACAGTAAAAAAGTGACCCCTAAAAAAACATTTTTAAAAAGAGGATCCGACCACAAACTAAACTCCAACACAAATGTTATTAGCAACAGCACAAAACCCAACTTTTTGGCGTTTTTAATCCCAAGAATTTGTGGAATGGTTTTTAAGTTGGCCTCATCAAATTGAATGTCTCTAATATCAAACGGAATTATTAAAACAACAATCCACAAAAAACGTTGTAAAAAGAACAACAGCACTGAAGTCTCTAAACTATTTCCTGCAGCCATCAATGGTAATAGAACTGTTATCCCTGCCCAAACTAAACTTATCAGCACTATTTTTAAAGCGTCCACATTGCGTAAATTAATTTTCTTTTTCCTTAAAAAAGGGATTTCATACAAGAGTGTCAGTACTAAAAAAGGAGTAAAAGCAACTAAAATTTCTAACGAAAGTAAACTGGCAAAATATACCGTTGCTAAAAAACAAAAACCTGAAAAAATTTGAATGATTTTCAATCCATCTGTTAAACTTCTATGATGCCATTTTGCAATCCCTGCATATTTTATATAATTATACCCAGAAATTGTTCCAAAAAAGATAAAAGAACCCAAGGCTTTATGGTACCGCAACTCAAAATACAACTCGGTAATTCTTACCAAAGAATATACTGCCAATGCTACATGAAGGCTAGAATTGATATAGAAATTGAACAATCGCTTTAAAAACTGCATAAAACAAATGTAATCCTTCTGTTCATAAAAGATAAAAAAAGTTAATAATTTATCTGTTTTTTAGGATATTCTATCAAAAATATCATTGGAATTTAACTACTTTTGATGCACAAAATCAAACAACTAAAAATGAATACAAATTCGTTTCAACTTAGACATATTGGAACCAATTCTGGAGAGCAACAGAAAATGTTAGCAACAATTGGTGTCGACTCTTTAGACCAGTTAATTTACGAAACCATTCCTGATGACATTCGTCTTAAAAATGAGTTAGACTTAGCACCTGCAATGAGTGAATATGAGTATTTAAACCATATTCAAGAGCTGGCTTCTAAAAACAAGGTCTTTAAAAGTTATATTGGTTTAGGGTATCACGAAGCAATTGTACCCAGTGTTATTCTACGCAATATTTTAGAAAACCCAGGTTGGTATACTGCATACACGCCTTACCAAGCAGAAATTGCACAAGGGAGACTGGAAGCTTTATTGAATTACCAAACTATGGTGTGTGATTTAACCGGAATGGAATTGGCAAATGCTTCTTTGTTAGATGAAGGAACTGCGGCTGCTGAAGCAATGGCTATGTTGTTTGATGTTCGTGAGCGATCACAAAAAAAAGCAGGTGTCAATAAATTTTTTGTTTCTCAAGAAATCCTTCCTCAAACACTTTCGGTGTTGCAAACAAGAGCACTCCCAATCGGAATTGAATTGGTAATTGGAAATCATGAAGAATTTGACTTTTCTGAAGAGTTTTTCGGGGCAATTGTACAATACCCTGCAAAACACGGACAGGTATATGATTATACAAATTTTGTTGCCAAAGCAACTGAAAACAATATAAAAGTAGCGGTTGCTGCAGATATTTTATCCTTAGTAAAACTAAAAGCACCGGCTGAATTTGGAGCAGATGTTGTTGTGGGAACCACACAACGTTTTGGAATTCCTTTAGGATATGGAGGACCACATGCAGGTTATTTTGCAACCAAAGAAAAATACAAAAGAAGTATTCCTGGAAGAATTATTGGTGTCACCAAAGATGTTGATGGAGGACGCGCTTTACGGATGGCTTTACAAACTCGTGAACAGCACATCAAACGAGAAAAAGCAACGTCTAATATTTGTACTGCCCAAGTGCTATTAGCAGTTATGGCTGGAATGTATGCGGTGTATCACGGAAAAGAGGGTCTCCAATATATTGCTGACAGCCTTCATACGACTACGAACACACTAGCAAAATCGTTAATAGATTTAGGTTTTAAACAAACAAATACATCGTATTTTGATACGCTTACAGTACAGGTTGAAGCAGCTATTTTACGCCCAGTGGCAGAAGCCAACGAAATTAACTTTAACTATATTGATGACGCTACCGTTTCTATTTCGTTAAATGAAACTGTTGGATTGAAAGAAATCAACAACATTGTAACTTGTTTTAAACAAGCGTTCAACATAGAAGGAAGTGCAGTTACAGCGTTTAGCACTTCGGATGCAATTCTGGATGCTGCTCAAAGAAACACTTCATTTTTAGACAATGATGTATTCAACTCGTATCAATCAGAAACAGAGATGATGCGTTATATCAAAAAATTAGAACGCAAAGATTTGGCATTAAACCATTCTATGATTTCTTTAGGTTCATGTACCATGAAATTGAATGCAGCTTCTGAAATGTTGCCATTGAGTTATCCTAATTGGGGAAATATACATCCATTTGTTCCTTTAGATCAAGCACAAGGATATCAAGAGGTTTTGAAAAAATTAGAAAACCAATTGAGTGTCATTACAGGTTTTGCTGGCACTTCTTTACAACCCAATTCTGGCGCACAAGGAGAGTTTGCTGGATTGATGACCATTAGAGCCTATCATGAAAGCAATGGAGACACCGATAGAAACATCTGTTTGATTCCAGCTTCGGCACATGGAACAAACCCTGCATCTGCAGTAATGGCAGGAATGAAAGTAGTAGTGACCAAGACAGATGAAAAAGGAAATATTGATGTTGCTGATTTACGTGCAAAAGCACTAGAACACAAAGACCACCTTTCTGCATTAATGGTTACGTATCCGTCAACACATGGAGTGTACGAAAAAGCGATTCGAGAAATCACACAAATCATTCACGATAACGGCGGACAAGTATATATGGACGGCGCCAATATGAATGCTCAGGTTGGCTTGACAAATCCTGCAACCATTGGCGCAGATGTATGTCACCTAAACCTCCACAAAACATTTGCTATTCCACATGGTGGTGGTGGGCCTGGAGTTGGCCCTATTTGTGTAGCGCCACAGTTGGTTCCTTTTTTACCAACAAATCCGATGATTGCCACAGGCGGAGAACATGCGATTACTGCAATTTCTGCAGCGCCTTGGGGCTCTGCATTGGCTTGTTTGATTTCCTACGGATACATTACCATGCTAGGAGCAAAAGGCTTAAAAGACGCCACTAGAAATGCTATTTTAAATGCCAATTACATGAAAGAACGTTTGCAAGGTTCTTATGAAACGCTGTATACGGGTGAGTTGAATCGTGCGGCACACGAAATGATTTTAGACTGTCGTGATTTTAAACAACACGGTATTGAAGTGGTTGACATCGCAAAGCGACTTATGGATTATGGTTTTCATGCGCCAACTGTTTCTTTTCCTGTTGCTGGAACCTTGATGGTAGAGCCAACAGAGTCTGAAAACAAAGTAGAACTAGATCGTTTTTGTGATGCGATGATTGCCATCAGAAAAGAAATTGCTGAAGCGACAAAAGAAGACGCAAACAATCCGTTAAAAAATGCACCACATACCCAAGCAATGTTGACTGCAGATGAATGGACATTACCCTATTCTAGAAAACAAGCGGCTTTTCCATTGGACTATATTTCCGAAAATAAGTTTTGGCCTTCCGTACGCAGAGTTGATGATGCTTTTGGAGACCGAAACTTGATTTGCTCTTGCAACCCAATTGAAAATTATATGTAAGACACATATGTAAACGTTAAAAGCCGTTCCTCATGAGGAACGGCTTTTTTGTTTTTATTCATTTTAATAAATGATTATTCTGATGTTGCTGGTATCCCTTGCGCATTTTTTTGTGGCGCCCAATTTTGGTGTATAATTTTCCAACCATTATCGGTATCTACCCAAACACCTGAAGCCCTTGTATTGTAGGCTACTTCCATGTCAGTGCCTTTTGCAACATAAGCTCCTTTGGCATAAAAAGTGATGACTGCCGTGTTCATGTCAGGAGAAAAATGCACCTCTAAATCATACAACTCAAATGATTTCCAAGTAACTGCTGCTGCTAATTTAAACGTAGCATCAAATGTATCAAAAGGTTCCAAATTAGAACTTCCAACAACCATAGGAGTATTTGCATCTATATATTTAGAGAATGATTCTGCATCTCCATTTGTAATAGCATCTTGGATTTCTTTTTGATTTTTTATCAATTTTTCAGTAAGCTTTTCTTTATTTACCAATCTGTAATACCGCTTTGCAC